>Ga0209023_10001801_pt1 | contig 27910 bp, 26 predicted proteins | sample LakOneMetagenome_FD_187468 | JGI IMG/M metagenome (GOLD analysis project Ga0209023, IMG submission 187468) | Freshwater and sediment microbial communities from Lake Erie, Canada (SPAdes) (version 2) | ecosystem: Environmental > Aquatic > Freshwater > Lentic | place: Lake Erie, Canada...
AATGGTCTCGGTACGAAGGTGATCACGAAGGTGCAGGAAGCAGTGGAAACCAAGCTGATCGAAGAGGTGAAGCCGCCTCCTCCACCGGAAACCCCGCCGCCGCCGCCGCCGCCGGAAATGAAGGCCCCGCCGCCTCCATTCATCCCGCCGGTCGAGGTCCAGGTGCAGCAACCGCCGCCGCCGCAGAACACGATCGTGGCAGCGACGAATACGCCGCCGCCGACGACCAACCTGGCGCCACCGGCACCACCGGCACCGCCGGCCGCTCCTCCGGGTCCGGCACCAGGTCCGGTCAGCAGCCCGGCAGTCGCAGACTTCAGCAGCTGCGCCAAGCCAGAGTATCCGAAGTCGGCAGCACGTAACGAAGAAGAAGGTACGACCACGCTTTCGTTCCTGATCGGTGTGGATGGCCGCGCAATCGACTCCAAGGTCACGAAATCGAGCGGTTCGCGTGATCTGGACAGGGCCGCTCAGGCAGCCATCGGCAAGTGCCGCTTCAAACCGGCCGTCGTCAACGGTCAGCCTACGCAGGCATGGGCTCCAGTTCAGTACGTCTGGTCGCTGGACCAATAAACCGAGACAGCTCACCGTCTCACATTATGATTTTCGTTGTCATCTGATCAGCGAACTGTCTATTTTATATTTCTGGAGGAAGCATGTTTAAGAATACCCGTTTGTCCGCTGTTCTGGCGGCTGTCCTGTTCTCGGTTACGGCGGCATCGGCCCTGGTCTCGGCACCGGCCTTCGCTGACGCACCGGCTGCAGGCGCAGAAGCCCCAGCGGCAACCGCTCCGGCAACCGACGCAGCTGCCGCTCCGGCCGCTGACGCCGCTGCCGCTCCTGCAGGCGACGCAGCCGCTCCGGCCGCCGCCGCTGGCGAAAAAGAAGAAGTCCACAACCCATACGGCTTCTCGGCCATGTGGGAAGAAGGCGACTTCGTCAACAAGGGCACCATCATCATCCTGTCGCTGATGTCGATGGGCTCGTGGTACATCATCATCACCAAGCTGATCGACCAGTCGAAGATCATGCGCCAGTCGAAGGAAACTTCGCAGAAGTTCTGGAAAGCCAACTCGATCGCTGCCGGTTCGGCCGCGCTGAAAGAAGGTTCGCCATTCCGCTTCATCGCTGAAACCGGCACCAAGGCAACCCAGCACCACGACGGCGCCCTGCTCGAGCAGATCGACCTGTCGACCTGGGTGACCATGCAGATCCAGCGCGCAGTGGACCGCGTCCAGTCGCGTCTGCAAGACGGCCTGTCGTTCCTGGCAACCGTCGGTTCGACCTCGCCGTTCATCGGTCTGTTCGGTACCGTCTGGGGCATCTACAACGCGCTGACCAACATCGGTATGTCGGGTAACGCGTCGATCGACAAGGTTGCAGGTCCTGTGGGTGAAGCACTGATCATGACCGCCTTCGGTCTGTTCGTTGCAGTTCCTGCCGTTCTGGGCTACAACTGGCTGGTCCGCCGCAACAAGTCGGCAATGGAAGACATCCGTTCGTTCAGCGCCGACGTGCACTCGGTCCTGATCTCGGGCGCGATGAACACCTCGGAAGCCGCACGCGCTGCTGCGTCGGCCAAGAAGATCGGCTAATACCGGTCCGTCTAACAAGATTGGATAAATTATGGCAATGAGTGTCGGCTCCGATTCCGGAGATGATGATGCCGTGATGTCAGAAATCAACACGACGCCGCTCGTCGACATCATGTTGGTTCTTCTGATCATCTTCTTGATCACCAGCCCGGTGGTCCTGCAGCTGCAAAAAGTGAATCTGCCGGCGGAAACCAACCAGGTCACCAAGACCGCGCCGGAAGATATCAACATCACCGTCAACAAAGACGGCGAGATGTACTGGAACCAGACGCGCATCGCGAATACGGACGAGCTGTTCAAGTTCCTCGCGGAGCAGTCGGTGAAAGTGCCGCAACCTGCAGTGAAGGTGCGTGGCGACCAGACCACCCGCTACGAAGCGATTGGTCGGGTCATCTACACGGCACAGCGTGCTGGGGTGCAAAAGGTCGGTTTCGTTATCGAACCACCTGACAAGGGCGGCTGATACGGCGCCTGGTGAACCGGACTCCGGTCCGGTTCACGAACTCCCCAACATTTGAAAAGGAAACACCATGGGTATGAACGTAGGTTCAGGCTCCGCCAAAGGAGCCGATCCGGAACCGATGATGGAAATGAACATGACCCCCTTGATCGACGTTCTGTTGGTCTTGATTATCATGTTGATTATCACGATTCCGAAGCAAAACCACTCGGTCAATCTGAACATGCCGGTCGGCACCCCGCCGCCGCAGACTGAAGAACCGCGCGTCGTGACCATCGACGTCGACTTCGACGGTACCGTTCTGTGGGATGGCCAGGCCATTCCGGATCGCGCGACCCTGGAAGCCAAGATGAATGAAGTGGCAGCCCAACCCAACCAGCCGGAAGTGCATCTGCGTCCGAACAAGCTGGTCGAGTACAAGGTTGTTGCCGGTGTCATGGCTACCGCCCAGCGTCTCGGCGTCACCAAGATCGGCATGGTCGGTAACGAGCAGTTCCAGTAACCGCACCAGGTTTGACCAACACGGCAGGGTTTCCCTGCCGTGTCCATTTTCAAAGAGGATTTTCGACACATGAGCAAATTCCGTCTCGCACACCTCGGCCTCGCACTGGCCGCCCTCGGCTTCACCGCAGCAACTCCCGTCATTGGCCTGGCCCCTGCCCACGCAGCGGAAGCCGTACGCGCCGAGATCGGCAAGCCGCTGCAGGCAGCCCAGGCGCTGATGAAACAGGGCAAGCACAAGGACGCCCTGGCAAAACTGCGCGAAGCGGACAAGGTGTCCAACAAGACCGCCAACGAAAGCTTCCTGATCGAGCGCGTCCGTGCCTCGGCAGCCTCGTCGGCCGGCGACTATGACACCGCCGCCAAATCCTTCGAAGCCCTGATCGCTTCCGGCAAACTGTCGGCCGGCGAACGCGGCCAATTCTCGGAAGGCCTGATCGGCATCTACATGCGCGCCGGCGACCTGAACAAGGCCAACGAAGCCATCCAGCGCCAGCTGAAGGACCGCGACGATCCGAAACTGCGCGCCTACCTGCTGCAGAACTATTACAAACAGGGCAATGTCGCCGCCCTGGAAACCGAGCTGCGCGCCGCCGAGAAATCGGGCCGCATGAACGAAGACATGCTCGGCATGCTGGCCAACATCCAGCTGAAAAAGAACGACAAGGTCGGCTACGTCAACACCATCGAGAAGCTGGCCGCCAGCTATCCGAAGGCCCAGTACTGGAACGACCTGCTGAACCGCGTCCAGGGCAAACCTGGCTTCTCGGGCCGCCTGGCCGTCGACATCTACCGCCTGAAGCTGGCGAACAACCTGCTCAAGAAGCCGAGCGAGTACATGGAAATGGCCCAGCTCGTGCTGCAGGCCAAGGCCCCGGCCGAAGCGATCAAGATCATCGACAAGGGCTACAAGAGCGGCGCCCTGGGCACCGGCCCTGACGCAGCCCGTCACCAGCGCCTGAAAGACCTGGCCGAGAAGACCCTGGCCGAGCAGAACAAGGGTGTTGCTGCCCTGGAAGCCGAATACACGGCGGCCAAGGACAACGACAACCTGGTGGGCCTCGGCTACAGCCTGGTGCAGTCGGGCCAGGCCGACAAGGGCCTGAAGATGATGGAAAGCGCCATCAAGGCAGGCGGCCTGAAGTACGCTGACGAAGCCAAGCTGCGCCTGGGCGAAGCCTACGCCGCCGCCGGCAAGAAGCAGCAAGCCATCAGCACCCTGAAAACCGTGGCAGGCAAGGACGGCACCGCCGACCTGGCACGCTACTGGATCATGGCGATCAACAAGCCGCTGGCTTGATCGGTCGACCGCTTCGATGCGTGACAGCGCCGCCCTTCGGGGCGGCGTTTTTTTTGGCCGGCGTCGCACAGGATATGCACTGGCGACATTCAATAACGTGTTGGCGTCGCCCGTACGGTGGGCACTCCGTGCCCACGCGGGTACGTGCGCGTCCACGGTTGCTAGCCGCAATGACGCGCTCGCACCGCATTCGATGGACGGAAAACATCGTGCCGGGCCAAGCTTACACCGCGAGCGGGACATCACCGTCAACAAAGGACGCATGAGCACGTAACCGCGTGGGCATGTCGTTCATGCCCCCGGCATGAACGACCCCACCGTACGGGTCAAGCCGCATCTGTTCTCAAGTGGTGCGGCAACACCTGGGTCCCCTCTTCCGCTATGCAACAAGCCGATACCGTATAATCAGGTATTTCACCCCGGATTGACGGGCGAGCATGGCACTCTGGAACCAATGAAGGTATTTCGCGGACTTCCCAATGACCAGGCGCGCGCACCCTGCGCCCTCACGATCGGCAACTTCGACGGTGTCCACCGCGGACACCAGGCGCTGCTCGCGCGCGTGCGGGCGGCTGCCGACACGCTCGGCCTGGAAGCGGCCGTGATGACCTTCGAGCCGCATCCGCGCGAATACTTTGCGCGCCGCAGCGGAGACCTGAGCCGCGCCCCGGCCCGCATCGCCAACCTGCGCGACAAGCTCGAAGCGCTGGAACACGGCGGCATCGACCGCGTCATCGTCGAGCACTTCAACGAGCACTTCGCGGCCATGTCGCCGCAGGAATTCACCGAGCGCGTGCTGGTCGAAGGCCTGCACGTGAAATGGCTGATGGTCGGCGATGACTTCTGCTACGGCGCCAAGCGCGCCGGCAATGTCGCGATGCTGGTCGAAGCCGGAAAACGCTACGGCTTCCAGGTCGAAACCCTGCCCACGGTGCGCGAAGGCGAACAACGCATCTCCTCCTCGGCGGTGCGCGCAACCCTGGCTGCCGGCGACCTCGCGGCGACGCAAGGCCTGCTCGGCCACCCCTACTCCATCTCGGGCCACGTGATCCACGGCGCCAAGCTCGGCCGCACCCTCGGCTTCCCGACCCTGAATGTGCGCGTGATGCACCGCCCCGCCCTGCAAGGCATCTTCGTGGTGCAGGTCCATGGCCTCGGCGACACACCGCTGCCCGCCGTCGCCAGCCTGGGCGTGCGCCCGACCGTCGAGGACGCCGGCCGCATGCTGCTGGAAGTGCACATCTTCGACTACGCCCAGTCCTGCTACGGCAAACTGGTGCGCGTGGAATTCCTGCACAAGCTGCGCGACGAGGAAAAATACGTCGACCTGCCGACCCTCACCGCCGCCATCGACCGCGACGCCGAGCAGGCGCGCGCCTGGTTCGCCCGGCGCGATGCCCAGGGCCAGCAAAACGGCGGCAGCGAGGCAGTCCGCGCCGGCGCCCTGACCGCCACCGACCGAATTTGACGCGCAAGGCACTGCCCAGCGCGGCTGCACCGGCGACATCGCCACGGCAGCCAATACCGAACACTCCCTCTGAAAAAAGCATATGTCCGAAAACAGCAAACCCGTCCAGAATGCCCCTGCCCAGAAAGGCGCAAAGAAGCCTGAGAGCAAATACCCGGTCAACATGACCGACACCCCCTTCCCGATGCGCGGCGACCTCGCCAAGCGCGAACCGGGCTGGGTGCAGCAATGGCAGGACAAGCAGATCTACAAGCGCATCCGCAAGGCAGCGGCCGGCCGGCCGAAGTTCATCCTGCACGACGGTCCGCCGTATGCGAACGGCGACATCCACCTCGGCCACGCCGTGAACAAGATCTTGAAAGACATGGTCGTCAAATCGCGCACGATGGCCGGCTTCGACGCGCCCTATGTGCCGGGCTGGGACTGCCACGGCATGCCGATCGAGATCCAGATCGAAAAGCTGTACGGCAAGAACCTGCCGACCGCCGAAGTCCTGCAAAAGGCACGCGCCTACGCGCTTGAGCAGATCGATCGCCAGCGCGCCGGCTTCATCCGCCTGGGTGTGCTCGGCGAATGGGAAAACCCCTACATGACCATGGCCTACGGTAACGAGGCCGACGAGCTGCGCGCCCTCGGCAAGCTGCTGGACAAGGGCTACGTCTACCGCGGCCTGAAGCCGGTCAACTGGTGCTTCGATTGCGGCTCGGCCCTGGCCGAAGCGGAAGTCGAATACCAGGACAAGCGCGATCCGGCAATCGACGTCGGCTTCCCGTTCGCGGAAGGCGACAAACTCGCCGCCGCCTTCGGCCTGCCGCAGCTGCCGACCATGAACGGCTTCATCGTGATCTGGACCACCACCCCGTGGACGATCCCGTCGAACCAGGCGCTGAACGTGAACCCGGAAGTGACCTACGCGCTGGTGCAAGCCGAGCGCGATGGCCAGCCTTTGCTGCTGATCCTGGCCCAAGACCTGGTCGCCTCGAACCTGGAACGCTACAAGCTCGAAGGCACCGTGATCGCCACCACCACCGGCGACAAACTGGAAGGCATCCGCTTCAAGCACCCCCTGCACGCGCAGGACGCCTTCTACGACCGCACGTCGCCGGTCTACCTGGCCGACTACGTGACGACCGACAGCGGCACCGGCGTGGTCCACTCCGCCCCGGCCTACGGCCTGGAAGACTTTATCTCGTGCAAAGCGCACGGCATGAAGGACGACGAGATCCTGACCCCGGTGATGGGCGACGGCCGCTTTGCGCCATCGCTGCCGCTGTTCGGCGGCATGACCATCTGGGAAGCCAGCAAGCCGATCTGCGACGCCCTGCGCGGCGCCGGCGCCCTGTTCGAACTCAAGATGTTCGACCACAGCTACATGCACTGCTGGCGTCATAAAACCCCGATCGTCTACCGCGCCACCAACCAGTGGTTCGCCGGCATGGACATCACGCCGAAGGACGGCGGCGCCACCCTGCGCGAAACCGCGCTGGCCGGCATCGAGAAGACCCAGTTCTTCCCGGACTGGGGCCAGGCGCGCCTGCACGGCATGATCGAGAACCGTCCGGACTGGACCCTGTCGCGCCAGCGCCAGTGGGGCGTGCCGATGGCCTTCTTCATCCACAAGGAAACCGGCGCCCTGCATCCGCGTACGCCGGAGCTGCTGGAGCAGGTCGCCAAGCTGATCGAACAGAACGGCATCGACGCCTGGCAGGCGCTCGACCCACGCGAGCTGCTGGGCATTGACGCCGACGTCTACGAAAAGAACAAGGACACGCTGGACGTCTGGTTCGACTCGGGCGCGACCCACCAGACCGTGCTGCGCGGCTCGCACAAGGAGCAGTCCGCGTTCCCGGCCGACCTTTACCTGGAAGGCTCGGACCAGCACCGCGGCTGGTTCCACTCGTCGCTGCTGACCTCGTCGATGCTGAACGGCGTGCCGCCCTATAAAGCCCTGCTGACCCACGGCTTCACGGTCGACGAAAACGGCAAGAAGATGTCGAAGTCGCTCGGCAACACGCTGGCGCCGCAAAAGATCTCGGACAGCCTCGGCGCCGACATCCTGCGCCTGTGGGTGGCGTCGACCGACTACACCGGCGAACTGGCGATCAGCGAAGAAATCCTGAAGCGCGTCACGGAAGCCTACCGCCGCATTCGCAACACGCTGCGCTTCCTGCTGGCGAACACCTCGGACTTCGACCCGGCGAAGAACGCCGTGCCGCTGGCCGAGATGTTCGAGATCGACCGCTACGCGATGGCCGAGACGGCGCGCCTGCAGCGCGACATCGCGGCGCACTTCGAGCGCTACGAGTTCCATCCGGTGGTGTCGCGCCTGCAGAACTTCTGCTCGGAAGACCTGGGCGGCTTCTACCTTGACATCCTGAAGGACCGCCTGTACACCACCGGCGTGGATTCGGTGGCGCGCCGCTCGGCCCAGACCGCGCTGTGGCACATCGCCCATTCCCTGCTGCGCGTGATGGCGCCGATCCTGTCGTTCACCGCCGAGGAAGCCTGGGCCGTATTCGCGGGCCAGCAAGCCTTCAAGGACAGCGACGAGACCATCTTCACGCAGACCTTGTGGAACTTCCCGGAGCAGGCCGATGCCGAGGCGCTGCTGGCGAAGTACACCCAGCTGCGCGCGGTGCGTGCCGACGTGACCAAGCAACTGGAAGAAGTGCGCGCCTCGGGCGCCATCGGTTCCTCGCTGCAGGCCGAGCTGACCATCAAGGCCGCCGGCGAGAAGCACGACCTGCTGGCCAGCCTGGACGACGACCTGAAGTTCGTCTTCATCACCTCGCAAGCCACGGTCGAGCAGGCGGCGAACGAAGAGGAGGAAAGCGTGCAGGTGACGCCGTCGGAAGCGCAGAAGTGCGAGCGCTGCTGGCACTACCGCCGTGACGTCGGTGTCGACCACGCGCATGCCGGTCTGTGCGGCCGCTGCGTGGCCAACCTGTTCGGCGGCGGCGAACCGCGCCGTTTCGCGTAATACTGTAAAAGGCAACCGCCATGTCGCAACCCGGCATGGCGGTTTTTCACATCCGATCCGTTAATCATATGGCAACCAAGAAAAAACCAGGCATTTCCACGGTCCACAAATCCGGCGCCGGCATAACCCCGTGGCTGGGCATCGCCTTTCTCGTCGTGCTGGTCGACCAGCTGACCAAGATCACGATCTCGAAGCTGTTCGTCTACGGCGAAACGCTGCCGGTGACGAGTTTCTTCAACCTGGTGCTGGTGTATAACCCGGGCGCGGCGTTTTCCTTCCTGGGCGACCAGGGCGGCTGGCAGCGCTGGTTCTTCACCGCGATTGCCATCGGCGCAATCTGCTTCATCCTGTATCTGCTCAAGCGTAACGCCGGCCAGCGCCTGTTCTGCTGGTCGCTGGCCCTGATCCTGGGCGGCGCCGTGGGCAATGTGATCGACCGCGTCGCCTATGGCCACGTGATCGACTTCCTGGATTTCTATTGGCGCGGCTGGGGCCACTTCCCGGCCTTTAACGTTGCCGACATCGGCATCTCGATCGGCGCCGCCCTGTTCATCCTGGACGAGCTGCGCCGCGTGAACAAAAAATAAGTCAATCATCGAAGGAGGCTGACATGAGCATGGACCTGAAGGGCAAGAAGATCGTCCTCGGCCTGTCCGGGGGCGTGGCCTGCTACAAGGCGGCGGAACTGTGCCGCGCGCTGACGAAACAGGGCGCCAAAGTGCAGGTCGTGATGACCGAGGCGGCGACCCACTTCATCGGCGCCGTCACCATGCAGGCGCTGTCGGGCAACACGGTCTGGACCGACCAGTGGGACCCGCGCATGCCGAACAACATGGCGCACATCGACCTCACGCGCGGCGCCGACGCCGTACTGATCGCGCCCTGCTCGGCCGACTTCATCCGCAAGCTCGCCCACGGCGCCTGCGACGATCTGCTCTCGACCCTGTGCCTGGCGCGCCCGCACGGCGTGCCGCTGCTGGTGGCGCCGGCGATGAACGTCGAGATGTGGCAGAACCCGGCCACCCAGCGGAATATCGCCACGCTCCAGGGAGATGGCGTCTGCATCTTCGGCCCGGCGGCCGGCGAGCAGGCCTGCGGCGAGGTCGGCCTGGGCCGCATGCTCGAACCCGAGCAATTGCTTGAAGAATTGGTCGCCTCGTTCCAGCAGAAAGTCCTGGCCGGCAAGCGCGTCCTGATCACGGCAGGCCCGACGTTCGAAGCGATCGACCCGGTGCGCGGCATCACGAATCTGTCGTCGGGCAAGATGGGCTATGCCATCGCCCGCGCCGCGCGCGAAGCCGGCGCCGAAGTGACGCTGGTGTCGGGCCCGACGGCCCTGGCCACCCCGCACGGCGTACGCCGCATCGACGTGCTGTCGGCGGCACAGATGCACGATGCGGTGATGGCCGGCGTTGAAGGCCAGCACGTGTTCATCGGCGTGGCGGCGGTGGCCGACTGGCGCGTGGTGAATGCCAGCGAACAGAAACTGAAAAAGCAGGAAGGCGGCGCCCCGCCCCAGCTGGAATTCGCCCAGAACCCGGATATTTTGGCGGCGGTGGCGGCGACCACCTCGCTGTCGGGCTGGCCCTACTGCGTCGGCTTTGCGGCGGAGTCGGAAAACCTGGTCGCCTACGGCGCCGCCAAGCGCGAGAAGAAGGGCATCCCTTTGCTGGTCGGCAACATCGGCCACCACACCTTCGGGCAGGATGAGAATTCGATTGTCCTGTTCGACGACAGCGGCCATACCGTGCTGCCGCGCGCCGACAAGCTGACGCTGGCGCGCCAGCTCGTTTCCGAAATCGGCAAGCGCCTGGAACAGCGCTCCTTGTTGACCTGATTGTTCACCCGATTTCACTTGATCCACCCGATTCACGAAGTACACGAATGAAAACCATCGACGTCAAAATCCTCGACCCGCGCATGAAGGAAGTGCTGCCGGCCTATGCAACCCCCGGCAGCGCCGGCCTCGACCTGCGCGCCTGCATCGATGCGCCGCTCGTCATCGAGCCGGGCCAGACCGTCCTGATTCCGACCGGCTTGGCGATCCACGTGGCCGATCCGGGCTATGCCGCGATGATCCTGCCGCGCAGTGGGCTCGGCCATAAGAACGGCATCGTTCTGGGCAATCTGGTAGGCTTGATCGACTCCGACTACCAGGGCCAGCTCATGGTGTCGACCTGGAACCGCGGCCATGCCAGCTTCACGCTGCAGCCGCTCGACCGGCTGGCGCAGCTGGTGATCGTGCCTGTCCTGCAGGTGGGCTTCAACGTGGTAGAGGAGTTCGCATCCAGCGAACGGGGCGCCGGCGGGTTCGGCAGCACCGGAAAACAATAACCCGAGGAGGACCATGATCCGCATCCATCGCCTGCGCCCTGCGGCGCTGGCAGTATCCATCGCCACGCTGCTGGCGGCCTGCGCCACCCCCGGCCCGAGCGGCCAGACCGGCGGCTTTCCCAACACCGCCGCCGAAACGCCGCAAGCCCGGCAACTGACCCCGCAAATGGCCGCCGCGGCCGACACGCTCACCAAAATGGCGGCGCTGCAAGACCGTCTGTACCGCGTGGCCGCGCCGCTGCTGATCGACAACGCCGAGCTGTGCACCAAGCACGCGCGCAACCTGCTCGGCTTCACGGCGAAGAACCGCTACTCGTACCCGGGCGAATACAACGAGGCCGCCCACGTGGCCTTCGGGATGGATGAACGCCTGCAAGTAACCGGCGTGCTGGCCGGCAGCGGCGCGGCGAAAGCCGGCCTGCGCCTGGGCGATGGCCTGGTGGCCGCCGGCGGCAAGCCGCTGCCGACCGGTGCGAACGCGCTGGCCGGCGCCGGCGCCGTGTTCGGCCCGATCGTGGCGTCGCAGCCGACCCTGCCGCTCACCATCGAGCGCAACGGCAACAACCGCGACCTGAACGTGCCGGTCACGCGCGCCTGCAGCTTCGCCATCGAACTGGGCAATGCGGACAACGTGAATGCCTATGCCGACGGCGGGCGCGTGATGGTCACGCGCGGCATGATCGGCGTGGCCAGGAGCGACGACGAGCTGGCCTATGTGGTGGCGCGCACGATGGCGCACAACATGCTGGGCCACCCGGCGGCGCAGCGCAATTCGGCGACCATCGACAGTGTGGTGACCAACCTCACGCGCGTGACGCCGGATCTGTCGATGCTGAACGGTTCCGCGGGTATCAAGGCGATGCCGGCCGGTTCGGACGCGGCGGCGGACCGCCTCGCGATCTACCTGCTGGCGCGCGCCGGCTACAACATCGAGGGCGCCTCGGCGTTCTGGAAGCGTTTCGCGGCGGCTTATCCGGCCAGCGTGGCGAACGGGCACACGGCAAATCACCCGGGCATGGCGGCGCGTCTTGCGGCGATCGATGCGGCGGTGGCGGATGTGAAGGCGAAGCGGGCGGCGAAAAGGGCGATTACGCCTTGATCTGAAGGGCCGCGTGTCCGTCATGGGGACGCGGCCAGGTTGGCAAACGCTGTCATCCAAATCGAGCCAACATGACGCATCGTTTCGCGTGGGCACGGGGTGCCCACCGTACGGTCGCAGCAAACGTTTCAATCAACTGTGGTCGATGTGCTAATCGTACGGTGGGCACCCCGTGCTCACGCGGACATATGCTTGGTGTTAGCCATATTCAGGCCGCGCAGCAGTCAAACCGCCGGCGTTCCCAAAAGCCGGCCCGCAGCACCCATTCTCCCCGCCGACGCAATCCACGCTTTTTTTGTATGATTGTTATCCCTACCCCAGCAGCGCCAGCCCCCTGAACCATGGATAGCCTCGACCTCGACGTACTGAAAACCGCCGCCAGCTGGATCGCCGCCGGCCACCGCTGCGAACTGGTCACGGTGATCAAGACCTGGGGCTCGAGCCCGCGCCCGATCGGCGCCACCCTCGCCGTGCGCGACGATGGCCGCGTGATCGGCTCGGTCTCCGGCGGCTGCATCGAGGACGACCTGATCGAGAACGTGCGCGCCAAGGGCATCTCGCCGGAAGCCAAACCGCACGTCGTCAGCTACGGCATCAGCGCCGACGACGCCCACCGCTTCGGCCTGCCCTGCGGCGGCACCATCGAACTGGCGATCGAGCCCTTGACGACCGCCAGCGGCATCGGCGAACTGCTGCACCGCCTCGAAGGCGGCGAACTGCTGGAACGCCGCATCGACCTGAACAGCGGCGCGGTGACGCTCGCGCCCGCCTCCCCCGGCGCCGTGCTGCGCGTCGAAGGCGAAGCCCTGTACACCCTCCACGGCCCGCGCTGGCGCCTGTTCATCATCGGCGCCGGCCCCTTGTCGCGCTTCCTGGCGCAAGTGGCCAGCGGCATGGATTACCGCGTCATCGTCTGCGATCCGCGCGAGGAGTACCGCGCCGACTGGAACCTGCCCGGCGTCGACCTGGTGCATGCGATGCCCGACGACCTCGTCATCGAATCGCGCCTCGATGCGCGCAGCGCCGTGGTGGCGCTGACCCACGACCCCAAGCTCGACGACCTGGCGCTGATGGAAGCGCTGAAGTCCGAGGCCTTTTATGTGGGCGCGATCGGCTCGCGCGTCAACAATGCGCGCCGCCGCGAGCGCCTGAAACTGTTCGACCTGAACGACGAACAATTGGATCGCCTGCACGGCCCGATCGGCCTGTATATCGGCAGCAAGACCCCGGCCGAGATCGCGATCGCCATCCTGGCCGAAATGACCGCCATCAAGAACGGTGTGCCGCCGGCGATGCTGGTGCCGCACGCGGCCGCGCCGCAGCCGGCGTCGACCGAGGTCTGCGCCCGCCAGAACTAGGCCGGATTCAACAGCAATAACGAGGATGCGCGGCCACGGCACCGCGCGTCACGATGCGCCTTTGCCGACAATAACAAGATGAACACGTCCAACTTCCTGCGTCTCTTGCTGCTCGCCGCCATCTGGGGCGGTTCCTTCCTCTTCATGCGCATCGGCGCCCCGGTACTCGGGCCTGCCGTGCTGATCGAATACCGGGTGCTGTTCGCCGCGCTGTTCCTGGCCCTGGTTGGCCTGGCGCTGCGCAAGCGCCTCGATATCCGCGCCAACTGGAAGCATTACCTGATGCTGGGCTTTTTCAACTCGGCCCTGCCCTTCCTGCTGTTCGCCTGGGGCGCGCGCACCCTCAGCGCGTCGGTGCTGTCGGTGCTGAACGCCACCGCGCCGATGTGGGGCGCCCTGCTCGGCGCCGCCTGGGGCCGCCAGAAGATCACCGGGCGCACCGGCCTCGGCCTGGTGCTGGGCACGGCCGGCGTGGCCCTGCTGGTCGGTTTCGACGACGTCTCGACGCGTCCCGGCGCCGCGCTCGCGGTTGCGGCGGCGCTGGCGGCGGCGCTGTGCTACAGCATCGCCAGTTTGTATGCGAAGTCGGCCAAGAGCGTCGAACCGTTCGCGAACGCCCACGGCACCATGTGGGCGGCGACCCTGTTCGTGCTGCCGGCCCTGCCCTTCTTTCCGGCGCCGGCAACGCCGACGCCGGGCGTCTGGGCCGCGGTGCTGGCGCTCGGCGTGGTGTGCAGCGGCATCGCCTACCTGATCTATTTCAAATTGATCGAGGAAGTCGGACCGACCTCGGCATTGACGGTCACCTTCCTGAACCCGGTGTTCGGCATCCTGTGGGGCGCGCTGTTCCTGGGTGAAGCGGTCGGCTGGCATACGCTGGCGGGCTCCGGCATCGTGCTGGTCGGGACGGCGCTGGTGACCGGCTTCGTGCCGCGCTTCGGGCGCGCCGCAGCCGCGAGCGTGGGCAAGTAATGTCCGGGCAGACCTTCATCCTGACCTTGCCGCCGGGGTACCGGGTGGACGAGGTGCTGGCCTTCCATGCGCGCGACGCCGAGGGTGTGGCCGAGCAGGTCAGCGCGCGAACGCTGCGCAAGGCGGTGCTGCTGGACGGGGTGCCGGTGCTGTTCGACGTGGCGTTCCTGGATACCGAAGCGCGCTGCCGCATCGAGGCGGACGGCGAACTCGATGCCGCCATCGGTTTGCGTGCCGAGGAGGCATTGCGCAGCATGCTGGCCCTGCGCATCGATCCGGCGCCGTTCGCCGATTTCGTGCGCGACGATGCCTGCTTCGCGCCGCTGGTCGCAAGCCAGCCGGGACTGCGCATCGTCCAGTCCGCCACGGTGTTCGAAGCGCTGACCTGGGCCATCATTGGCCAGCAGATCAATCTGCCGTTTGCGATCAGTTTGCGCCGGACGTTCATCGGGCAGGCGGGCCGTGTGCATAGCAGTGGACTGTGGTGCTATCCCGAAGCCGGCGACGTCGCCCGACTGGGGCTGGACGTGCTCACCAGCCGCAAATTTTCGCGCGCGAAAGCGGAGACCTTGCTGCGCGTGGCGCGGATGGTGGCGGATGGCGAGCTGGACCTTCGCCTGGACGACGATCCGCAGGCGAGCGCGGCGAAGCTGCTGGCGGTCAAGGGCATCGGGCCGTGGACCGTGAATTACACGCTGCTGCGCGGGTATGGCTATGCCGATTGTTCGCTGGAAGGCGACGTGGCGGTGCGCAGCGCGATTGGGCGGTTGCTGGGCATGGCGGAGAAGCCGTCGATCGCGCAGGCACAAACCTGGCTGGCGGCTTATGCGCCGCACCGGACCATGGCGGCGGCTTACCTCTGGGCGAGTTTGTAGCGGTGAGGCAGGTGGGGACGAGTCCCCACCCTACGACACTCCGGGCGAGTTTGCAGGTCGCACAATGAGCCAATCACATGTGCGCGTTCATTCGCTGACCGTATCGATGATCAACCGGTGAGACCGCGTGGACACAGGTGTCCACCCTACAACACCACAAGCCGTGACGCAGCCGCCGACTCCTCAACACCAGCGCGGCAAGCCGTCGAGATGCTGGGCGCCCTCGCCCGAGAACCGGATCAATTCCGACAGCGGCACCGTGGCCAGGTTCTCGCGCCCGTAATGCCCGCCCAGCGCGCTCGGAATCTTGAGGCAGTAGCGGCGGTCTTCGGTCAGCGGGCCGAGCGTGGACTCGGCGAGATCCACCAGTTCCGGCATGTACCAGTCGTTCAGGAAGTCCTGGTTGTACGAGAGGGCGTCGAGCGCGGCGCGGTCTTCGGCGACCGGCTCGCAGCACAGGTCTTGCGGACGCAGGCGCCAGTAGCTGCCGTCGGCGTCGCGGATGATGAGGTTACCGAAGGCATTGGCGCCCAGCACTTCGACAGCGGTCAGCCCCACCCAGCCCCAGGCCTCGTTGATGTCGTCAACAGTAATCATGGTCGAACCCATAGTCTGCTCCAGATCGGCATGGCATCCTTGGCTCGCCGTGCACGCGCACAGCCGAGCCAGTCTTTCGTTCGACAATGCCAAGCTCGACAAGTGCCACTAAAGCGCAGCACCTTTGATCCAGATCGATTGTGTCCGACTGGAAATGGAAAAAGCCGCTGTTTCCTTTGCAAGAAACAGCGGCTTTTCGAATTTGGTTGCGGGGACAGGATTTGAACCTGTGACCTTCGGGTTATGAGCCCGACGAGCTGCCAGACTGCTCCACCCCGCGTCTGATGAAATGAATTATACGCGGCTCCGGCCGTTTAGGCAAATCCAATGCTCAGCCGATGTGCGATTGCAGCACACGCCCTTGCGCGCGCCGCCGGACACGTCGCTACTGCCGGGCTGCGCTCGCGGCACAGCCGGGGCCATTCGGTGTAAAGTAGGCACACGTTCATTTTCGTCACTATCTATGAAATTCTGTTCCGAGTGCGCCCACCCGGTCGCGCTGGCCATACCCGAGGGCGACAACCGGCCGCGCCATGTGTGCTCGCAGTGCGGCACGATCCATTACCAGAATCCGAAGAACGTGATGGGCACGATTCCAGTCTGGGAACACGAGGGACAGCTTCAAGTCCTGCTGTGCCGCCGCGCCATCGAACCGCGCTACGGTTACTGGACGCTGCCGGCGGGCTTCATGGAAAACGGCGAAACCACGGGCGAAGCGGCCGCACGCGAAACCGAGGAAGAAGCCGGCGCCAACATCGAACTCGGCCCCCTGTTCGCGCTGCTGAACGTGGCCCACGTGCACCAGGTCCACATGTTTTATCTCGCGCGCCTGGTCGACCTCGACTTCCATCCCGGCGAAGAAAGCCTGGAGGTGCAACTTTTCAGCGAAAGCGAGATTCCCTGGGACGACCTCGCCTTCCCGACGATTCGCAAGACGCTGGAACTGTTCTTTGCCGACCGCGTCAAAATGCGCGAGGGCGGGAAGGACATGGACTATGGCGTGCACACCCACGACATCGTCCGCCCGATGATTGCACCGCGCGAACCGGACTGAAGGGCAAGGCATGATTCCCTGGCTCGAGGCACATACGCCGTTTCCCGACGTGTCCGAGGCGCTCACCATCGATGCGCCCGGCCTGCTCGCGGCCGGCGCCGACCTGTCTCCGCAGCGCCTGCTGCAAGCCTACCGCAACGGCATCTTCCCCTGGTTTTCCGAAGGCCAGCCCATCCTCTGGTGGAGCACCGACCCGCGCATGGTCCTGTACACCGACCACTTCAAGGTCAGCGACAGCCTGAAGAAAACCCTGCGCCGCGTCGAGCGCAGCCGCACGAGCGGCGGCCCGTGGCAGGTGCGCTTCGACAGCGATTTCGAGGCCGTGATGCGCGCCTGCGCCGCGCCGCGCAAGGACGGGCCCGGCACCTGGATTTCCGAGGACATCATCGACGGCTACACCGGCCTGCACCGCATGGGCTATGCGCACTCGTCCGAAGTCTGGCTCGATGGCGAACTGGTCGGCGGCGCCTACGGCGTGTGCATCGGCCGCATGTTCTATGGCGAATCGATGTTCGCGCGCGCCACCGACGCCTCGAAGGTGGCGCTGGCCTACCTGGTCGCCTTTTTGCGTTCGCAGGGCGTGCGCATGATCGACTGCCAGCAGGAGACCGGCCACCTGGCTTCGCTCGGTGCGGCGCCGATCGCGCGCAGCGCCTTCCTGCAGCACCTGCGCGCGGCGATCCGCGAACCGGCGATTGAAGCGTGGGAAGTCGCGCCCCCGCTGTGAGGGCGGGCACACTGTTGACTGCTTAACCGTGCGCGCCCCTGCATTCGTTAGAATAGGTCCATCACGCCGTCCCGAGAGTCTTGCATGACGCACCTAAACGACCTGCCCTTCTCCACGCTGCAGTTCTACACGACCGCACCGTATCCGTGCAGCTATCTCGACGCGCGCCAGGCACGCTCGCAGGTGGCCACGCCGTCGCACCTGATCAATGCCGACGTGTATTCCGAGCTCGTGAAGAACGGCTTTCGCCGCAGCGGCATCTTCACCTACCGCCCCTACTGCGACGGCTGCCAGGCCTGCATCCCGGTGCGCGTGCGCTGCGCCGAGTTCGCCCCCAGCCGCACCCAGCGCCGCGCCTGGAAGCGCCACGGCGACCTGAAGGCGATGGTCGCCAACCTGGCCTTCTCGGACGAACACTACGCGCTTTACCTGCGCTACCAGACCACGCGCCACGTCGGCGGCGGCATGGACCAGGACAGCCGCGACCAGTACGCCCAGTTCCTGCTGCAAAGCCGGGTCAACACGCGCCTGGTCGAGTTCCGCGAACCCGACGGCCTGCTCCGCATGGTGTCGATCATCGACGTGCTGTCCGATGGCTTGTCGTCGGTGTACACCTTCTTCGATCCGGACGTGGTGGGCGCGTCCTTCGGCACCTACAACGTGATGTGGCAGGTCGGCCAGGCACGCGAGCTGGGGCTGCCTTTCGTCTACCTCGGCTACTGGATCGAGCAGAGTCCGAAGATGGCGTATAAAACGAATTTCCGGCCGCTGGAGGCGCGCATCGGCGGCAAGTGGGGCATCCTGGAACGCTGACCGCTGCGGGACGCTATTTCACGTAGGGTGGACGGGTTTCCCGTCCACGGGTCGTTCGTTACCGGCTCCGCTTTCGTGCCGGATGAACTTGCAGCAAACTATCACCGCGTGGAGTCATTCAGTCCGGGGGACTGAATGACAGCCGTCCGCCCTACGATTGTCGGTACGCGCACGGTACAATGCTTGCGATCCTTTCTACGAGCGTTCCATGTCCGACAAACTCCTGTACACCCTCGCCCGTCCCCTGCTGTTCACGCTGCCAGCTGAAACCGCCCACAACCTGACCCTGCCGGCCCTGCGCCGCGCCGCCGAGCGCGGCATGACGGGCATGTTCAAGAAGCCCGCGCCCGATCCGCGCACCGTCATGGGCATCACCTTCCCGAACCCGGTCGGCCTGGCCGCCGGTCTCGACAAGGATGGCGCCTACATCGACGGCCTCGCCGCCCTCGGCTTCGGCTCGATCGAAATCGGCACCGTCACCCCGCGCGCCCAGGCCGGCAACCCGAAGCCGCGCATGTTCCGCCTGCCGGCCGCGCAAGGCATCATTAACCGCATGGGTTTCAACAATGGGGGCGTCGATGCGTTTGTCGCGAATGTCCAGGCGTCGAAATTCCACCAGGAGAAGCAAGGCGTGCTCGGCCTGAACATCGGCAAGAACGCCGACACGCCGATCGAGCGCGCCGCCGAGGATTACCTGCACTGCCTGCGCAAGGTCTACCCGTACGCGAGCTATGTCACGGTGAACATCTCCTCGCCGAACACGAAGAACCTGCGCCAGTTGCAGGGCGCCTCCGAGCTCGACGATTTGCTGGCCCAGCTGAAGGCCGAGCAGACGCGCCTGGCCGACGACACCGGCCGCTACGTGCCGCTGGCCCTGAAGATTGCCCCGGACATCGACGCCGACCAGATCCAGAACATCGCCGGCGCCCTCTTGCGTCACCGGATCGACGGCGTGATCGCCACGAATACCACGCTCAGCCGCAACCACGTGGTCGGCCTGCGCCACGGCCATCAAGCCGGCGGCCTGTCGGGCATGCCGGTGTTCGATCTGTCGAACATCGTGGTGCGCGCGATGAAGAAGGAGCTCGGCGACGACATCCCGATCATCGGCGTGGGCGGCATCCTGTCGGGTGCGGATGCGAAAGCGAAGATGGAAGCCGGCGCCCAACTGGTGCAGCTGTACAGCGGCCTGATCTACCGCGGCCCGGCGCTGGTGCGCGAGTGCGCGGACGCCTTGAGGGGATAAGCATGGAACGCACACAGCTGGGGCGCAGCGACTTGCAGGTCTCAAAGGTCTGCCTGGGCACGATGACCTTCGGCGAGCAGAACACCGAGACCGAGGCCCACGCCCAGCTCGACTATGCGGTCGAGCGCGGCATCAACTTCATCGATACGGCCGAGATGTACCCGGTAATGGGCCGCGCCGAAACGCAGGGTTCGACCGAGCGCTTCATCGGCAGCTGGCTGCACAAGCGCGGCCGGCGCGGCGATCTGGTGATCGCCTCGAAGATCGCCGGACCGAATGCGAACATGCCCTGGATCCGCGGCGCGTCGCACAACCTCGATGCGGTGAACGTGCGCGCGGCGGTGGACACCAGTTTGCAGCGCCTGCAGACGGATTACATCGACCTTTATCAGGTGCACTGGCCGAGCCGGAACGTGCCGATCTTCGGTTCGAACAGTTTCAATCCAAAGCGCGAACGCGCGAGCGTGCCGATCGAGGACACGCTGGGTGCGCTCGACGAGCTGGTCAAGGCCGGCAAGATCCGCGCCATCGGCGTGTCGAACGAAAGCCCCTGGGGTGTGAGCGAGTGGATCAAGCAGTCGGAGATCAAGGGGCTGCCGCGCATCGCGACGATCCAGAACCTGTACAACCTGACGGCGCGGGCTTTCGAGACCACGCTGCTGGATGAAACCTGCTTCCGCGAAGAGGTGAGTCTGCTGGCCTATAGCCCGCTCGCGTTTGGGCAGCTGACCGCCAAGTACATCGACGATCCGAAGGCGCATGGCCGGTTGACGATCTTCCCGCCGAACTGGAGTCCGCGTTATGTGCGGCCCGAGGTGCTGGCGGCGACGCGCGAGTACGCGGCGCTGGCGCGGGCGAACGGCTTGACGCCGGCGCAGATGGCGCTGGCCTGGTGTTATTCGCGCTGGTTCGTGGGGTCGACCATCATTGGGGCGACCAATCTGGCGCAGTTGAAGGAGAACATCGACGCGGCGGAAATCGTGCTGCCGCGCGAGGTGACGGATGCGATCGATGCGATTCATGCGCGCATCACTAACCCCGGGCAGTAAGCGCGCACGGGCCGATTGACGTGATGTGAACGCGTGGACGGGAGACCCGTCCACCCTACGTAGGGTGGACGGCTTCGCCGTCCACGCGTCGATCGTTACCGGGTGATCGATCGCTAAAGCGCCGATAACACGATCAGTTCGCTTCGACTTCCACCTGCAGCGTCCGCTCGATATCCGAGCGCGTGAACCCCGGCGCAAAGCGCTCGATGAAGTGATACGCATATGCCCGCAAATACGCCCCGCGCCGCACGGCAAGCCGCGTCACATTCGGCGCAAACAGGTGCGAGGACTCCACCGCCCTTAACCCCTTGTCGCGCCCATGATCGAACGCCATCGAGGCGATGATGCCGACGCCCATCCCCAGCGACACGTACTGCTTGATGACGTCCGAATCCATGGCGGTGAGCACGATGTCCGGCGACAGCCCGGCGGTACGAAACGCCTCGTCGATATGGCTGCGGCCCGTATACCCGACGTCGTAGGTAATCAGCGGATAGTTCGCCAGGTCTTCCAGCCGCAGCGGCGTGCTGCCCAGCAGCGGATGCCCATCCGGCGCCACCACCACGTGGCTCCAGCGGTAGCACGGGAAGGACACCAGGTCCGGGAACGCCGACAAGCCCTCGGTGGCGATGCCGATATCGGCCCGCCCCGACAGCACATACTCGGCGATGTGCTCCGGCGCGCTCTGCTGCAGGGCGATGCGCACGTTCGGAAACGCGCTGCGGAAGGACTGCACCACCTGCGGCAGCGCATAGCGCGCCTGGGTGTGGGTGACGGCGATCGTCAGCGTGCCGCTGTCCTGGTCGGCGAACTCCTGGCTCGCCTGCGCCAGGTTTTCCGCTTCCACCAGCAGGCGCTCGACGATCTTCAGGATGCCCTTGCCCGGCGCGGTGAGACCGGTCAGGCGCTTGCCGTTGCGCTCGAAGATGACGACCCCGAGTTCTTCCTCGAGCTCGCGGATCTGGCGCGACACGCCCGGTTGCGAGGTGAACAGGGCATTTGCCACGTCGGTGAGGTTGAAATTGCGGCGCGCCGCTTCGCGCACCGAGCGCAGCTGCTGGAAATTCATATGCCGCCTCCCTGGTCGACGAACACTTCAATACGGCGCGGACGCACGACCAGCGTCTCGCCTTCCTTGAAACCGAGGCGGCTGAAGCGCTCGTTCGGGATCACGGCTTCGATCAGCTGGGCATTGTCTTCGCGCTCGAGGTCGAGCTGGGCCAGCGGGCCGATCGCATGCGCGCGGCGCAGCTTGACCACGATGCCCTCCTGGCCCGGCGTGTAGCGCTCCACGTCCAGGTCGTGCGGACGCACGTAACCGATGCCGTCGGCATTGCTGATGCTGTTCAGGCTCGGCGCGTCGAACAGGGCGTCGCCGCTGGCCAGCACGCCTTCGTGCACGCGGCCGTGGAACAGGTTCACGTTCCCCAGGAAGCTGTAGACGAAGGGCGAGGCCGGCGCGTTGTACACGCTTTCCGGCGTGCCGAGCTGCTCGACGCGGCCCTTGTTCATGACCACCACCTGGTCGGCCACTTCCAGCGCTTCTTCCTGGTCGTGGGTAACAAAAATCGAGGTCACGTGCAATTCGTCGTGCAGGCGGCGCAGCCAGCGGCGCAGTTCCTTGCGCACCTTGGCGTCCAGCGCACCAAAAGGTTCGTCGAGCAGCAGCACACGCGGCTCCACTGCCAGGGCGCGCGCCAGGGCGATACGCTGGCGCTGGCCGCCCGACAGCTGCGGCGGATAGCGGTCGGCGATCCAGTCGAGCTGCACCAGTTCCAGCAGCTTCTTGACCTTGTCGCGGATCTGCGCTTCGCTCGGGCGCTCCTTGCGCGGCTTCACGCGCAAACCAAAGGCGACGTTCTCGAACACGGTCATGTGCTTGAACAGCGCGTAGTGCTGGAACACGAAGCCCACCTGGCGCTCGCGCACGTGGCGGTGCGAGGCATCCTGGCCGTCGAGCAGGACCGAACCCGAATCCGGATGTTCGAGGCCGGCGATGCAGCGCAAGAGCGTGGTCTTGCCGCAGCCCGAAGGGCCGAGCAAGGCGGTCAATTGGCCGTCGGGGAACTGCAGAGTAACGTCGTCGAGCGCCGTGAACTGGCCGAATTGCTTGCGGATGTGTTGGACTTCGATCGTCATTGCGTGCGCTCCGTGGTGCCGTTGTCTGCGCTCCTGGACTGGTGCAGACGCCATTCGATAAAGGATTTGACGGCCAGCGTTACCAGCGCAAGCAGCGCCAGCAGCGACGCGATCGCGAACGCGGCCGTGAAGTTGTATTCGTTGTAGAGGATTTCCACCTGCAGCGGCATGGTGTTGGTTTCGCCGCGGATGTGGCCCGACACCACCGACACCGCGCCGAACTCGCCCATCGCGCGGGCGTTACACAGGATCACGCCGTACAGCAGACCCCATTTGATGTTCGGCAGCGTGACGCGCCAGAAGGTTTGCCAGCCCGAGGCGCCCAGCACCAGCGCGGCCTCTTCTTCCTCGGTGCCCTGCTGCTGCATCAGCGGAATCAGCTCGCGCGCCACGAACGGGAAAGTAATGAACACGGTCGCCAGCACGATGCCCGGCACCGCGAACAGAATCTTGATGTCGTGCGCGGCCAGCCATTCGCCGAACCAGCCCTGGGCGCCGAACAGCAGCACGTAGATCAAACCGGCGATCACCGGCGACACCGAGAACGGCAAATCGATCAGGGTCAGCAGGATGCTCTTGCCCTTGAAGTCGAACTTGGCAATCGCCCAGGCGGCGGCCACGCCGAACACCAGGTTCAGCGGCACGGCGATACCGGCCGCGATCAGGGTCAGCTTGATGGCCGAGATCGCATCCGGGTCGAGGATGGATGCGACATAGGTGTCCCAGCCGCGTTTCAGCGCTTCGGTGAACACGGCGACCAGCGGCACGAACAGGAACAGGGTGAGGAAGGTGAGCGCGATGGCGATCAATGTCCAGCGCACCCAGCGCGGCTCGAAGGTATTGGTTTGCGGCGCGCGCGCAAGGCTGCGCGGCGCGACCACGGTAGGTTTATCTAATACGGCGCTCATTTCTTGCCTGCCCGTTTGCGCGTCCATGCCTGGAGCAGATTGATCGTAAGAAGCAAAATGAACGAGAAGACCAGCATCACGACCGCAATCGCGGTGGCGCCGGCGTAATCGTACTGCTCCAGTTTGGTGATGATGAACAGCGGCGTGATCTCGGACACCATCGGCAGGTTGCCGGCGATGAAGATCACGGAACCGTATTCGCCGGTGGCGCGCGCGAATGCCAGCGCAAAGCCGGTCAGCAGCGCCGGCACGATGCCCGGCAACACCACGCGGATAAAGGTTTGCAGCGGGCTCGCGCCCAGGCTGGCGGATGCTTCCTCCAGCTCGCGCTCGGCTTCTTCCAGCACCGGCTGCACCGTGCGCACGACAAACGGCAAGCCGATGAAGGTGAGCGCCACCACCACGCCCAGCGGGGTGAAAGCGACCTTGATGCCGAGCTTGTCGAGGTATTGGCCGATCCAGCCATTGGCCGAATACAGCGAAGTCAGGGTAATGCCGGCCACGGCGGTGGGCAGCGCGAAGGGCAAATCGACCAGGGCGTCGACGAAGCGTTTACCAGGGAAGCGGTAGCGCACCAGTACCCAGGCCACGATGCCGCCGAAGACGACGTTGAAGGTGGCTGCGATCAGCGAGGCGCCGAAGCTGAGTTTATAGGAAGCGATCACGCGCTCGGACGTGACGGCGCGCCAGAACGCTTCCCAGCTCATGGTGAAGGTGTTCAGGAACACGGCGGACAGCGGGATCAGCACGATCAGTGCGAGATAAAAGATCGTGAACCCGAGCGAGAGCCCAAAGCCGGGGATCACCCGGCCAGGCGCGCGTGTCTTTTTCATGGAGGCCTTATTACATTTTCTTCTAACAGGCCTCGATAATCTCACGCGGTCTTTATATTACAAACGAAGGATTAATCATTTGCATAGACCTGCAAGCTATTAGCGTACTGAACCTCATAGACGCGTCAGAACACCAGTTTGGCGGCGACGCCGGTCAGCGTGAGCGCCAGCAGCGCGCGCAGGAAGCGCTCCGGCACCTTGCGCGCCAGCATCGAGCCGAGGGTGATACCGGGCAGCGAACCGATGAGCAGGGTCAGCAGCAGCATCCAGTCGATCGAGCCCAGCCACCAGTGGCCGACCGCAGCAATCGCGGTCAGCGGCACGGCGTAGGCGATGTCGGTGCCGGCCACTTCGGCCGGGGTCAGCTTCGGATACAGCAGCACCAGCAGGGTCGCGCCGATGGCGCCGGCGCCGATCGACGACACGGTGACCAGCACGCCGAGGATGGCGCCGGAGACGATGGTGGCCGTGCTCAGTGCCCGCCCCTGCAGTTGGCGCTCGGGATGCGCGGCCATCCAGGCGATCATGCGGCGGCGGAACAGCAGCGCGATCACGGTCAGCATCACCGAGCCGGCGATGGAGTAACGGATGACCTGGCCGATGTGGGCGTCGAGCGCGCCGAAGTGGCGCAGCGCGAGCGTGGCGGCCAGGGCGGCCGGCAGCGCACCGAGGCACAGGCGGCGCACGATGGCCCAGTTGACGGTGTTGTTGAAGCGGTGGGTGATGGTGCCGGCGCTTTTCGTGATCGAGGCAAAGGCCAGGTCGGTGCCGACCGCGACGGTGGGCGACACGCCGAACAGCAAGGTGAGCAGCGGCGTCATCAGCGACCCGCCGCCAACGCCGGTCATACCGACCAGCAAGCCGACCGCGAAGCCGGCGGTGATGTAGGTGATTAACATGGAAGTCCCTCGGATGAGCCCAAGAGTAAGCTGGGTCAGCCGTGGGACAAACGACAGCTTCCTTATTTGCTTATGCGGAGGCTGAGGTTAGGATGTGGGGCAGGAATACGGAGATGTTGCTTTTGTAGGGTGGACACCTGTGTCCACGCGGTCTTATCGAATGATTCCATGCGGCCTTGCCGGGACACCAACGTACGCGCCCCTGCCGGGATGGGTTTCGACATATTGACGTCATACCGCGTGGACTCGGGAGTCCACCCTACTCCCTCCAACCAATGTTCGATTGAGCGGAGGATGCAGACGCCGATTATTTGTTCGGCTGCGGCGTCAAGCGCAGGTAAGGCTTCGGCGAGGTGAAGCCCTTTGGATATTTTTCAGCCAGCACAGCCGGATCCTGCACCGTCAGAGGAATGATCACGTCGTCGCCATCTTTCCAGTTGCCCGGCGTGGCCACGGTGTAGCCGTCGGTCAGCTGCAGGGCGTCGATCACGCGCAGCACTTCGTCGAAGTTGCGGCCGGTGCTCATCGGGTAGGTGATGGTCAGGCGCACTTTCTTGTTCGGGTCGATGACGAACAGCGAGCGCACGGTGGCGGTGGCCGATTGTTCCGGGTGGATCATGTCGTACAGCGCGGACACCGATTTGTCGGCGTCGGCGATGATCGGGAAGCCGACCACGGTCTGCTGGGTTTCTTCGATGTCCTTGATCCAGCTCTTGTGCTGCTCGGCGGCGTCGACCGACAGGGCGATCGCTTTCACGTTGCGCTTGTCGAATTCCGGTTTCAGCTTGGCGGTCAGGCCCAGCTCGGTGGTGCAGACCGGGGTGAAGTCGGCCGGGTGCGAAAACAGGACCACCCAGGAATCGCCCGCCCACTCATGGAAGCGGAGTCGGCCGATGCTGGAATCTTGCTCAAAATCAGGTGCGGTGTCGCCAAGGCGTAAGCTCATGTTTATCTCCGTAATCAGGACAGGCCCGGACAGGCGTCACCATGACGCCGCCGGAAGCCATCGCATCTATTGTGGAGCATTTTATATAAGCTTGTCGAGTTATCACCCAAACCGGTTATAAAGAACTGTGCCCCAGGTCATTGCCGCCAGCAAAACCGTCAGGCCGACAGCGGCGCTGCCGAAGTCCTTGGCGTTCTTCGACAGCGGATGGCGCTCCAGCGAGATGCGGTCGACCACGGCCTCGAAGGCCGAGTTGATGAGTTCGACGATCAGCACGAGCAACAGCACGCCGATCAGCACCAACTTCTGGAAGCCGGACACCGGCAACACGAAGGCGAAGATCACGCCCAGCACGAATACCAGCACTTCCTGGCGGAAGGCATGCTCGATGCGCCAGGCCGTCATCAGGCCCTGGATCGAATAATTCGAGGCGTTGACGATGCGCCTGAATCCGCTCTTGCTCTTGAACTCGCTGATTGGCTCTTCCATTTAATTTCCGACTAAACATGCAGAACTGTCATTATGCATTAGACGCCGGACACTAGGGAAGCGCTGATCAATTGACGATTTGAGCGTGTCAAAGGTTTTTTGGCGACGCGATCGCGCCCAAGATTCGATCTCGCTTTTCAGGGCGTCCACGGCCGGTTTTTGTGCAAATTAGCAGTATTTTTTGCGCCTTTCGGCGCTCAGGACACAACTCGGGTTTCTGTGACCTTAAAGCGCCGGCCAGCCAGCACCAAATTGGCGAAGCCGAACAACGTAAATAGTTGCGCAGTGTTTTTCGCCAGGCCGCGATAGCGCGTCTTACGATGACGAAACAGGTTCTTGATGACATGGAACGGATGCTCGACTTTCGCGCGCACGCTGGCCTTCAGATGCTCCAGTTTTTCCCTCATGCGTCCCAGTTTGTTTTTGGGCAGCGCCTTACGTTTGGAGCGCTTCATGGCGACATGCCACGTCACCGCTTTGCCGATATTTTCGGGGCGCTTTTCCACACCCTGGTAGCCGGCGTCGCCGAGCGCAGCGGTTTCGTCGCCGTGCAAAAGCGCATGCGCTTGCGTCACATCGGAGACGTTGCCAGTTGTGCCGACGACGGTGTGCACCAAGCCAGATGCCGCATCAACGCCGATGTGCGCTTTCATCCCAAAGTGCCAGTCGTTGCCTTTCTTCGATTGGTGCATCTCCGGATCGCGCTTGCCATCCTTGTTCTTCGTCGAGGGTGGCGCGGCGATCAGCGTCGCGTCAACGATGGTGCCCTCGCGCATCATCAAACCCTTTTCGGCCAGGTGTCCGTTGATCGCATCGAAGATCTGGCGCGTCAGTTCTTTCGCTTCAAGGAGGTGGCGAAACTTGAGCAACGTCGTCGCATCCGGCGCCGACTCGCGGCCCAGGTCGATGCCGACAAAAGCACGAATGGCCTGGCTGTCGTAGATCGCATCTTCAATGCCTTCGTCCGACAAACCAAAGCATTGTTGGGCGACGTACATGCGCAGCATGCGTGCCAGGCCGATCGGCGGACGACCCGCGCCTTCGACCTTCGGATAGAACGGCTCGATCAGCTTGTGCAGCTTGCTCCACGGCGTGACGCTGTCGATCTCAGCGAGGAAACGGTCGCGCCGCGTGAGCTTTTTCTTGGCAGCGTATTCGAGGTCGGAGAAGCTCTTTTGCATGATCGATGGCAGACGGGGAACGTAGCGCTATTGTCTCAGGTTGCGGCACCGGCGGGAACGCGAGCGGCCGAATTAATCAGGGCTTCC
>Ga0209023_10001802_pt1 | contig 27903 bp, 23 predicted proteins | sample LakOneMetagenome_FD_187468 | JGI IMG/M metagenome (GOLD analysis project Ga0209023, IMG submission 187468) | Freshwater and sediment microbial communities from Lake Erie, Canada (SPAdes) (version 2) | ecosystem: Environmental > Aquatic > Freshwater > Lentic | place: Lake Erie, Canada...
GGCCGAACTCCTTCTTGATGATGCTCTGCGTCAGGATGAACCACGAATAATCGTGGCCGGTGCGCATGATGTATTCAAGCTGGCCGAGCGTATCGTAGCCCGGATAAAGTGGCGAGGGCAGCCGCTTGCCGATGGCATCGAACCACATTGATGACGGTCCCGGCAGAATGCGGATGCCATGACCCGGCCAGATCGGCGCCCAGTTGCGGACGCCTTCGACGTAATGCCACATGCGGTCGCGATTGATGAGGCGCCCGCCCGCGGCCTCGGTGATGCCGACCATTCGTCCATCCACATGCGCGGGAACGCCGGCGACCATGAACTTTGGCGGTGCGCCGAGACGCTTCGGCCAGTTCTGGCGCACCAGATCATGATTTCCGCCGATGCCGCCGGAGGCGACAATCACGGCCTGCGCCTTGAGCGAGAAATCGCCGGATTCAACGCGGGATGAACTTTCGCCGCGCGATTCCGAAGATGGCTCAAGCAGCTTGCCGCTGACGCCGGTGGCTGCGCCGCTTGTCATCTCCAGCGCATCGACGCGATGCCGGAACCTAAAAGTGATGCGGCCGGTTTTGGCATGTTCGCGGGCGCGGCGCTCGAACGGTTCCACCACACCGGGACCCGTGCCCCATGTGATGTGAAAACGCGGCACTGAGTTACCATGCCCCATGGCGTCATAGCCGCCGCGCTCGGCCCAGCCGACCACGGGAAACAGCCGGTGACCCATGGCCCGCAGCCAGCCGCGTTTCTCCCCGGCAGCAAAGGCGACATAGGCTTCCGCCCATTTCTTCGGCCAGTTGTCTTCCTCGCGGTCGAAGCCGGCCGTTCCCATCCAGTCCTGCAATGCCAGATCGTGGGAATCCTTGATACCGAGCCGCCGCTGCTCCGGCGTGTCGACAAGAAACAACCCGCCGAGCGACCAGAACGCCTGCCCGCCAAGGTTTTGTTCGCCCTCCTGATCGACAACGATCACACGCTTACCGGCGTCGGCCAGTTCGTTGGCAGCCACAAGACCCGCCAGCCCGGCGCCGACAACAATCACGTCCGCTTCGTTTGTCATTCTGTTCCCCCTCAGCCGGTGTGGATAGAAACGCCGCGTATGAAGCCGGGTCAACGGAAATCGCGGCAAGCGATTCAGGATCGGTGGTCCAATGAACCATATCGCTCTGTTCCAATTCGGGATTAGCCAGTGCAGGTGCAGCAAGCCAGCAACACTGCGGCAGAATCCATCTCCGCGTCGTTGCGCAAGCTGGACAAAAAGCCAGACTCGCAACACGCTCACTTTGCCCCGATTGATCCAGGCAGGGGGCAACGGGGCCGGCAATGAAGATTGTGACGGGGTTACTTGCGGCAGTCCTTCTCCTGTGGGGAGTGGGCGCGAGCCAGGCCGTGGTCCGGATTTCGGATGATCGCGGCGGCCGCATCGGGACCTATGTCGACAAGTATCAAAGCCTCAAGGGTTCCGGCGAGACTGTGGTGATCGACGGCCTGTGCGCGTCGGCCTGCACCATCGTGCTGGGTGCTGTTCCGCATGACAAAATCTGCGTGACCTCGCGGGCCAGCCTCGGATTTCACGCGGCATGGGATCTCGGTGCGGGTGGCCGGCCCGTGACCAACCGCGAAGCGACCCGGATGCTCTATGAGATGTATCCGTCGTCGATCCGGAGCTGGATTTCCCGGCGCGGCGGTCTGAAACCGCGCATGATCTTCCTGCGCGGGCGCGAACTCGCGAACATGTACCGCCCGTGCTATATGGACGCACAGGCTTCCGCGCACCTGCGCTGACCGCAAAACCCTGATTGATCAGCCGATTGCTCCCCGCCATGTGATCGGACATGGCTTTGTGACGCTTGCTCACGCGGCCAGCGCGCTCTATCCCATGCCCAGCTTGGAACAGGCCGCATCAGCGCTGCCTGCGAAGGATCAGGATACGGTTTGCGATGGACAGGACGACCCGGCCGCTTGTGATTATCGCCGCGTTTGCTGCCAGCCTCGCAGTCGGCCTCCTGGTGACACTCTGGCTGATGGGCGGATTGCCGCGCGCCGCTGCGCCATCCGCGATTGGAGGGCCGTTCCGGCTGACCGATCAAGCCGGACAAACGGTCACTGAGAAAAATCTGATTGGCAAACCCTCGATTGTCTTCTTCGGCTTCACCCACTGTCCGGATGTGTGCCCGACGGCGCTGTTTGAGATGTCCGAAGTGCTGCGCGCCATGGGCTCCGATGCGGACAAGGTGAATGCGTATTTCGTTTCGGTCGATCCCGAGCGCGACACGCCGGCGGTGATGAAGGATTATCTGTCGAGCTTCGATCCGCATCTCAAGGCGCTGACCGGCACGCCGGATGAGGTGGCCAAGGTGATCTCGGCCTATCGGGTCTATGCCAAGAAAATTCCCTTGAAGGACGGCGATTACACGATGGATCACACTGCGCTGATCTATCTGATGGATCGTAGCGGAAATTTCGTGCGCCCGTTCAACCTCAAGCGCACGCCGGAAGAGGCCGCGACGGAGCTGAAGCGCTATCTCTGAGCCACGCTGCGCCGGGCATTCCGGTTTTCGCTCAAACCCGCGATGCGTGAATGACGCGCGAGACCGTGTTCGGTTTTCTCCCAGCGATAAGGTTCGGTGAGAAGCTGGTACAGTGCGCGCCAGGCTGCAATGGACAGGCAAATCCAGTAGATCGGTGTGAGGAGTAATATCCACGCTTCCGAAAGCAGGTTTCGCTTCGCAAGCCCGATCAGGCCGATAATCACGGTGGCCAGATAGCCCGCCGCGATGGTTGCCAGATAAAGCTCGATAAAGGGCTTTGCAAAGAACGACGTCACGCTGTCGTCGAAAAGACTCATCGCGCTTCGCACAAGAATCTCGCCAAGCAGCAGCGGGTGTGCGAGCGCGGTCAGGACATTCCCGCCGACGAGAATGTTGAGCGTGAAGAAGCCGCCGGCTCCCGCGTCGCGCCACAACTGTCGAGGCGAGCGCATGTGCACGCTCCATGTCTGCATCCAGCCCTTCATCCATCGAGAGCGCTGACGCAGCCATGCGCCGAACCGTGCAGGCGCTTCCTCGTAGGTGCTTGATGGAAACATCACGCTTCGGTATCCGAACCGCGCGAGACGGAAGCCGAGATCGGCGTCCTCGGTGACGTTGTAAGGATCCCAGCCGCCGACCTCGCGAAGCACGCTGGTGCGGAAATGATTGGACGATCCGCCGAGCGGCAGGGGCATTTCGAAATTGGAAAAGCCCTGCAGGAACACGTCGAACTGTCCGGCATACTCGGCCGTGAACATGCGCGGCAGCCAGCCGTCAGCGGTGTTGTCGATGCACAGGCTTGCCTGCGCGCAGACAACATCGGGATCGTGCGTGCTGAAAACATCCAGCGCGCCCCGCAGTTGACCTGGATCAGGCCGGTCTTCCGCATCGAATACGGTGATGAAGGTCCCACGCGCGAAGGTCAGCGCGCAGTTGAGGGCCTTGGGCTTGGTCTTCGGTCCGACGGTGGGTGCGATGATGACCTGAACATGCGGCATCGGTCCGAGCTTTGCGATCGCAGCCCGTGTCTGCAGGTCGTCGGCTTCGATCACAAGCTTGATGTCGAGTTTTTCGGGCGGATAATCCAGCGCGCTGATGTGCTGCATCAGCGGCGCGACGGAGGATGCCTCGCGGTAAAGCGCGGCAACGACTGTGTAGATCGGAAGCTGGCTGTCGTACAGGCGCGGTGAGCGCGGGCGGCGCTTGGGCGGCGAAAAACATCCGGCGAGGCGCAGGCTGGTGAATAGTAGAAACCAGATGGCGAGAATCACGCCGCAGATATCGATCGTCAGCATCGGTGCCAGCGTCAGCAGCGCGGCAGGAATAACGAGCCGCAGCAGATAGCGAAAGAAGCGGGACGCTCGGCCTTGCGATGTTGAGACTGGTGCTGCCGACAGATCCGGGAAGCGTGCGGCGAGGCTTTCCGCAGCTACATCGGCCAGTGCATCGCCGGAGTGATATTCGAGGAATGCATTGAAGCGTGAGCCCCGGGCGAGACGGAGATAAGTACGGAGCCATGGGTAGTGTATGATCAAACGCGAGATTCGCCGCGCAGCATAACCTCGCGGTGTCACGATACGGATGAGCGCGCCCTGTTGCCAGATGGGCAGAACCCCGTGCCGCGCACATAGGTGAATTTGTTCAGCGGGCAGCTCACAATCGTGAGGGCTGATCTCGTCAAAAGACTCGATGTCGATGCCGGTATAACCGGCAAGATAATCGAAGTAGGTATCCTCGCTGATCACGCCCCACTGAATCAGAACCCGGTCGGCGCCGATGCCGATCTCCTCGCTGCGCTGCTCGGCGGCGGCGAGAAGGGCCGGGCTCAGAACGTGCTGTAGGCAATCGAGCTCCGCGGCAGGGCCGGGTTCGCGATAACCGGGCTGATTGTCGTTCTGTGACCGCGGGAATCCGAGAAAACCGGCAAGCGACGCCGTCAGCGTCCGGGCGGTCGCGGTCAGGCTGGCAAATCTCTGCAGCCTTGGCTCACCGGCTTTACTTGCCCGCCCAGCCACGGTCATTTGACCGTTACCCCACGCCACAAACGCACTCGAATCGTCCCGCAGATGGTCTATAAGACCCGGCACGCGGAACCCCCAAGCCAATGCAACCACAGATGGTAACTGTCTTCAATGCCCGATTGTGCCGAGCTGCTATTGCAGCTTGGGGTATGGCATTGGCACTGCTGGTGTCGTGTGGATTTGCCGCGCCGGCGATCGCGCAGGGAACGGCGCCTGCTGCGGCCGCCAAGCCGGCTCAAGCCGCGATCCCGCAGCCTGCGGCACCGCAGGCCGTGCCGGGTTTCTGGGATCCGCGGCGGCGGCCGGACCGGCCGGACCTGTCGCGGCTGACCGTGATCCGCTTCCTCACCGAAACCGATTATCCGCCGTTCAACTTTACCGGGCCCGACGGCAATCCGGCGGGCTTCAATGTCGATCTGGCGCGGCTGATCTGCGAAGAGATCAAGGTCGCGTGCACCATACAGATGCGCCGCTTCGAAACGCTGGTGGATGCGATCAACGGCAATCGTGGCGACGCGATCATCGCCTCGCTCGCGGTGACGCCGCAGCTTCGCGCCAAGCTCGATTTCAGCGATCCTTATTACCGCTCGCCAGCGCGCTTCGTGTCGCGCAAGGATGCGGTGATGGCGGAGGTTCGCCCGGAATATCTTGAAGGCAAGAAAGTCGGCGCGATCACCGGGTCTTCGCACGAAGCCTATCTGAAAGCGCTGTTCACGGATGCGCAGCTTGTCAGCTTCCCGAACGACGAAGCGCTGCGCCTTGCGCTGCGCCGTGGCGAGGTCGATTTCATTTTCGGCGATGCCATTTCACTGGCGTTCTGGATCAATGGCACCGATTCCGGCGATTGCTGCGCCTTCAGCGGCGGGCCCTTCATCGAAAGCCGCTATTTCGGCGAAGGCGTCAGCATCGGCGTCAAGCGCGGCAATGACGTGCTGCGTCAGGCGCTGAACTGGGCCATGTTCCGGCTCTGGGAAAAGGGCCGTTACACCGATTTGTGGCTACGCTATTTCTCGGTCAGTCCGTTCTAGCTCTTGCGGATGCCAGCATGACTCTGACACGAACGGCGAAACTCAAGCGAACCGCCGCGGCGCTTCTTGCGCTGCTGGGCTGGGCGACGCTTGTGCGTCAGTTCTATGTCTCGATGATGGCCAGCGGCGTGATGGGACTCTCGCAAACCGAGGGCATTGTCCGCTTCTTCTCCTATTTCACGGTCCAGACCAACATTCTTGCGGCGCTGGTGCTGACAGCCTTTGCCATCAAGACCGGACCGGATGAATGGCTGGTGCATCCCTTCGTGCGCTCGGCAGTGGCGACCTATATTTTGATGGTCGGGATCATCTACGACACCCTATTGCGATCGCTCGAGCCGGTGCAGCACATATTGTCGTTTACCAATCTCGTGATGCATTACGCCATGCCGCTGGCCTATCTGGCGTTCTGGCTGACCTGCGTCCGCAAGGCGGGGCTGCGCTGGTACGATCCGCTGCTCTGGACGATCTATCCGCTGTTCTATCTCGGTTTTGTGCTGGTGCGCGGAAAGATGTCCGGCTTCTATCCGTACCCCTTTATCGACGCCAAGACCTTGGGTTATGCAGGTGTTGCGGCTAATACAGCCGGATTGCTGGTCGTCTGCGCTGCGATCGGCTTCTGTCTGGTCATGATCGGCTGGTGGCTTTCGCGCCGTCAGCCCGTTTGAACCGGACTCTTTTCAAACTTGCGTTGCGCGGAGATCGTGATGTCGACTGAAATGCCTTTGACCGCGAGCGACCTGAAGGCGCTTGCCGAGCAATCCAACGCTTGGCCGTTCGAACAGGCGAAGCAGATTGTCGCGCGGTTGAAGAAAAAGCCGAAGGACGAAGTGCTGTTCGAGACCGGCTATGGTCCATCAGGACTGCCGCATATCGGCACTTTCGGCGAAGTGGCGCGCACCACCATGGTGCGCCACGCCTTCCGCGTGTTGACAGAAGACAAGATCAAGACACGGCTGCTCGCGTTCTCCGACGACATGGACGGCCTGCGCAAGGTGCCGGACAATGTCCCGAACAAGGAAATGCTGGAGCAGGATCTCGGCAAGCCGCTGACGCAGGTCCGCGATCCGTTCGGCACCCATCCGAGTTTCGGCGAACACAACAATGCGCGGCTGCGCGCGTTCCTAGACACGTTCGGCTTCGATTACGAATTCGCGTCCTCGACGCAGTATTACAAGTCCGGCCGCTTCGATGCGACGCTGCTGAAGATGCTCGAGAACATCGACAAGGTGATGGCGATCATGCTGCCGTCGCTGCGCGAGGAGCGTGCGGCGACCTATTCGCCATTCCTGCCGATCTCGCCGCGCACCGGCGTGGTGCTGCAGGTCCCGATCGTTGAACACGATGCCAAGGCCGGCACCGTCTCTTACGACGATCCCGACACCAGGGAGCGTGTCACCGTTCCGGTGACTGGCGGTCATTGCAAGCTGCAGTGGAAGCCGGACTGGGCGATGCGCTGGGTCGCGCTTGGCGTCGACTATGAAATGGCAGGCAAGGACCTGATCGATTCGGTAAAGCTGTCCGGCAAGATTTGCTCGGCACTCGGCGGCACGCCGCCGGAAGGCTTCAACTACGAGCTGTTCCTCGACGACAAGGGCCAGAAGATTTCCAAGTCGAAGGGCAACGGCCTCACCATCGACGAATGGCTGCGGTATGCCTCGCCGGAATCGCTGTCGCTGTTCATGTACCGCGAGCCGAAGGCGGCCAAGCGGCTGTATTTCGATGTCATCCCGCGCAATGTCGATGACTATCAGCAGTTCGTCGATGGCTATCCGCGTCAAGACGGCAAGCAGCGCCTGAGCAATCCGGTCTGGCATATCCATGCCGGCCATCCGCCGCTGGGCGATATGCCGGTGACGTTCCAGTTGCTGCTGACGTTGGTGTCGTCGTCGAATGCGGAGAATGCCGAAACGCTGTGGGGCTTCATCGGCCGCTATCGTCCGGGCGTGACGCCGCAGACGCATCCCAAGCTCGATGCGATGGTTGGTTATGCGATCAACTACTATCGCGATTTCGTCGCGCCTTCGAAGACCTTCCGCGAGCCGACAGAAAGCGAGCGCGCCGCATTGACCGATCTGCGTAACGCTCTTGCGGAACTGCCGCAGGATGCTTCCGCCGAAGACATCCAGAATGTGGTCTATGAGATCGGCCGCCGCGAGCCGTTCCTCGATCACAAGAAGGCGGGCAAGGATGGTCGTCCCGGCGTGTCACTGGACTGGTTCAACATGCTCTATCAGGTGCTGCTCGGGCAGGAGAAAGGCCCGCGCTTCGGGTCGTTCGTGGCGGTGTATGGTGTTGCGAACGCCATCGCGATGATCGACGCGGCGCTGAAGCGGGCGGCGGCCTAAGTCGCCGTTTCGGAGCAACCCATGTCGAAGGTGACGCGCGCGACGAAGATGCTGGAGCAGGCGGGTGTTGCTTTCACGGTGCATACCTACGACTACGATGGCGATGCCGACCGGATCGGATTGCAGGCGGCCGAAGCGCTCGGCGAGGAGCCGTCGCGCGTGCTGAAATCGTTGATGGCACTGGTTGATGGCAAACCGGTTTGCGTGATCGTTCCGTCGGACCGCGAAGTCTCGATGAAGAAGCTGGCGGCGGCATTCAGCGGAAAATCAGCGCAGATGATGAAGCCCGCCGATGCGGAGCGGCTCTCCGGTTACAAGGTCGGCGGCATCAGCCCGTTCGGTCAGATGAAGCCGCCACGTGCAGCCATCGAAGAGCAGGCGATGGCGCACGACCTCGTTTACATCAATGGCGGACAGCGCGGTTTGCAGGTGCGGCTCAACCCACACGATGCGGCCAAGGTGCTGGGCGCGATCATTGCGTCGCTGGTGGCTTAACGCTACGCGTTACTGGCTCGCCCACACAATCCGCGCAATCCACTCGACATTCTTGGCCTCGATCACCCGGTCCTTGTGCGCTGGATTGAGCGATTGCAGCTCGATCACCTTCGCGGTGCGCCGCTTCAGCTCCTTCACCGTGACCTCGCCGTCCTTCGTTTTCACGACGACACGGTCGCCGCGGCGGATGGGTGAGCCGGGCGAGACGATGATGACATCGCCATCGCGATAGGCAGGCTTCATCGAGTCGCCGGAAATCTCCAGCGCGTAAGCGTGTTCGTCGTTGACCGACGGAAGGCCCACTTCGTCCCAGCCCTTGCCGACAGGAAAGCCGCCGTCGTCGAAATAGCCGCCCGCGCCAGCTTCTGCGAATCCAAGCAGCGGGACAGCCTGCACCGCGCGTGCCGTGTCTTCGATCAGTTGCACGAAGGTGTCGACGGTGGTGCCGGTCGCGGCGAGTGCTTTCGCGACCGACTCGGTTGAGGGCCAGCGCTCGCGCCCGTCCGGGGTGATGCGCTTGGACTTGTTGAAGGTGGTGGGATCGAGACCCGCGCGCTTGGCCAGCGCGGACGCTGACAATCCTGCGCGTTCGGCGAGGCGGTCGAGCGCATTCCAGATTTGATCGTGGGTCAACATGAAGGGGCCGGATGTCTGGCCCAGCCGACCGGACCGGGCAGTGAATTTTATTGAAGCTAGGAATTATTACCTTGAATCGCGCAACTCTGCAATGCATGGCAATCCCGTCAACGCCGCCCTTGAAGTGGCCCGGATGCGCCGATACGGTCTGCCGGGCATCCGCCCAAGTCCCAGAAATTCTCCAACGAATTCAATAGCTAGCGAGAGCCCGCCAACCGTGCCCACCATTTACAAGATTTGTTCGGCCTCGGCCTGGCGCGAGGCTGAGCGGCAGGGTGCCTTTCGCGGTAGCGCCGACGACAAGCGCGATGGATTCATCCATTTCTCCACGGCATCCCAGGTTCCCGGGACGGTTGCCAAGCATTTTGCCGGCCAGTCGGGGCTGTTCCTGATCGCGGTTGATGCCAACACGCTGGGCGATGCATTGAAGTGGGAGCCGTCGCGCGGCGGCGATCTGTTTCCACACCTCTATGGTGAACTCGACACCGGGGCGGTGATCGAAATTCGTGACTTGCGTGTGCGCTCAGACGGTTCGCACGATATTCCGGAGTTGGCCTCGTGATCCGTGCTTTCGATTCTCTCACCCTGCCGCTGCTGCGCCGTCTCGATCCGGAAGACGCGCACCGGCTGGCCGTCGCCGGATTGCGCTTGCTGCCGCCGGGCAAGCCGCGCGCCAGCGATCCGAAACTTGCTGTGCGGGCGTTCGGTCTGAATTTCCCGAATCCTGTCGGCATGGCGGCGGGCTTCGACAAGAATGCCGAAGCGCCGGACGCGCTGCTGAAGCTTGGATTCGGCTTTGTCGAAATCGGCTCGGTGACGCCGAAGCCGCAGGACGGCAATCCGCGCCCGCGCCTGTTTCGTCTTGAGCAGGATTCAGGCGTCATCAACCGCATGGGTTTCAACAATGATGGCGCGGAAGCCGTGCTGCGCCGTCTCGCTGCGCGAGCGCGTCTCGGCGGCATCGTCGGTGTCAATGTCGGCGCCAACAAGGATTCTGCGGATCGCACGGCGGACTATGTCCGGCTAATTGAACTGTTCGCGCCGGTGGCGAGCTATTTCACGGTCAATATCTCGTCGCCCAACACGCCGGGCCTTCGCAATTTGCAGCAGGCGGCGGCGTTGGACGATCTTCTGGCGCGCGTGATCGATGCACGCGAGCGTGTGCGCAAGAATGCGGGCGACTCGCCGCTGCTGCTGAAGGTCGCGCCCGATCTCACGCTGCAGGAACTGGATGATGTGGTTCACATCGCGCGTTCGCGCCGGGTCGACGGCATGATCGTCGCCAACACCACGCTCTCGCGGCCTGCAACGCTGCGCGAAACGGTGAAAGCGAAAGAGCAGGGCGGCTTGTCGGGGCGTCCGCTGCTGCGGCTCTCGACACGCATGGTCGCGGAAACCTATGTGCGCGCCGAAGGTGCATTCCCGCTGATCGGCGTCGGCGGCATCGACTCGGGCGGCGCGGCGCTGATGAAGATTCGCGCCGGCGCGACCCTGATCCAGCTTTATTCGTCGCTGGTCTACAAGGGCCTCGGCCTTGTCGAGGACATCAAGGCGGATCTCGTCTCCACCCTGCGGCGGACGGGCCGCGACAGCCTCACCGAGATCGTCGGAGCCGATGCAGCGACGATTACTGCGGAGCCCTGGCCGGAGTAAGCTGCGGCGTGACATCGGCGAATGTGCTGCGCGCCAGCGCGGGATAGCGCCAGGCCTGCAACAGGCCGCGCGCGATGAAAAAGATCAGAAGCGCGCCCCAGAGGCCGGCATTGCCGAACGGTTGCAACAGCCACCATGCTGCAAGATAGATCGCGAAAGACGCGACCATCAGGTTGCGCATGTCCCGCGCCCAGGTCGCGCCGATATAGATGCCGTCGAAACTGTAGGCCATCACGCCGCAGACTGGCGCCAGCGCGGCGAGCCACATGAAATTGCGCGCGGCGGCGCGGACCTCGGGGCTCGTTGTGATGGCGTCGATCAGCGGTGCACCTGCGATGGCGAAGATCAACGTCACAGTCGCACCGAACACAAAGCCCCAAATGGTGACGAGTTTGACGGCCTGCGCGAAGCCATGCCGGTCGCGCGCACCGAGGCTGCGCCCGCAGAGTTGCTCGGCCGCGTTGGCGAGGCCATCGAGAAAGAACGAGCCGATCAGGATGAAGTTGTTCAGCACGGCATTGGCGGCCAGCACATTGTCTCCTGCGCGCGCGCCTTGCGCGGTGAAGAAAAGGAAGGCCGCGATTAACGCCGCCGTGCGGATCATGATGTCGCGGTTGATCGCCAGCATGTGCAGAAGTTTGGTGCGATCGAGAAGAACATCGCGCGGCACATTGAGGCGTCCGCCGAGACTTCGCCATGCCACAGCCGCGCCAGCGAGAAGTCCGATGGCTTCCGCGACAACTGCTGCAATGGCAGCACCTGCGATGCCTGTTCCGAGTCCGAGCACCAGCCACGCCGTCAGCCCCATGTTGACCACGTTGATGATGACCTGAAGCGCCAGCGCCGTGCCGGTGCGTGCCTGTCCCACCAGCCAGCCGAGCAGGACGTAATTCGCCAGCACAAAGGGAGCCGACCACAGCCGGATTGCGAAATATTGACGTGCCGCGCCGGTGACGGCGTCGCTGCCGCCCATCAGGCTGAAGATCAGCGCAGAGAGTGGCGCGTGCAGAACGATCAGCAGGACGCCGACAAGAGCGGCGATCAGCAGCGCACGTGCGAGAACCGCGCGAATTTCGAGCTGGTCATCCGCGCCGACGGCCTGCGCGGTGAAGGCCACGGTTCCCATGCGCAGGAAACCGAACAGCCAGAACATGCAGTCGAATACGATGGAAGCGATGGCGACGCCGCCGAGCAGATAGGGCTCGCCAAGACGTCCCACAGCGGCGGTGGCGACGACGCCGAGAAACGGCGTCGTCAGATTGGCCAGCATCGCCGGTGCGGCGATGGCGAAAACGCGTCCGCTGGTGACCTGAAACGCTTCGCTCAATCAGCGCGGCCGCTGGGTGTTGAGCAGGCGCATGATCAGCCAGATCGGGATCACGATCACAGCGCCGAGCAGGAAGTAGCGCCACACGCCGTTGACGAAATCGAAGCCCAGACTCCAGACCCAGTCGATCAGGCGGCGGATGCTGTAAACGATGTTCCACGGATCGAAGCCAATTGCGGCGAGCACGACGCCGACCAGGAGCGACAGCAGCACCAGCCGCAGCAACACCGACAATGGCGAACCGCCCAGGAAGCGCGACAGGGCGTCGTCGTTTCTGGCTGGCAATTCCTTCACATCGTCCGGCATTGTCGTCTCCTCAAGTGGCATGCGTGAACGCACAATAGCACGCCACGTGGGGACTGTCTTGTCGCCGTCAATGGCTGTCGGCGGTGGCAGATGAGAGAATTTTGCTCTCGGAGATTAACATCCGTTCAAGTGTGTCCAGCCGGTCGGCGTCGCGTGGCGGTTTGTCCCAGCGCAGGCGGCTGATGCGGGGAAAGCGCATGGCGACGCCGGACTTGTGGCGCGCTGAGCGCGCCAGCCCCTCGAACGCCACTTCGAACACCAACCCCTGATCCGGTTTGTGCACCACATGGCGCACCGGACCGAACTTCTCGGTGGTGTGACGGCGGACGAAACGGTCGATTTGAATCAACTCCTCGTCGGTGAATCCGAAATAAGCCTTGCCGACCGGCACAAGCTGATCCGTGCCGTCGATACTCGTCCACACTCCGAATGTGTAGTCTGAATAATACGACGAGCGCTTGCCGTGGCCGCGTTGGGCGTACATCAACACCGCATCGATGATGTGCGGATCGCGTTTCCATTTCCACCATTGGCCCTTCGGGCGTCCGGGCAGATAGGGCGCATCGCGCCGCTTCAGCATGATGCCTTCGACAGCGTCCGAGTCTTCACCGGCCCCGGCGCTGACAGGGTTTGCGCGTGCGGCGGCAAGATCGTCCCAATTGCTGAAGGGGACTTGAGGTGACAGGTCTATATGCGGATCGGCAAGCTTGGCGACAAACGCCTCCAGCTTCGCGCGCCGCTCCGCGAATGTGAGCATGCGCAGGTCGTTCTCGCCGTCGCTGAGCAGATCGTAGGCGCGCAGATGGATCGGATAATCCTTCATCAGCTTCGGCGTCACGGATTTGCGGTTGAGGCGTTGTTGCAGGACGTTGAATGTCTGAACGCGCCCGTCGCGCACCACCAGCAGCTCGCCGTCGAGCGCGCCGGGAAGGCGCAGCGACGGCACGAGGTCGGGAAAGCTTTTGGTAATATCTTCGCCGGTGCGTGAATAGAGCCGCGTGACGATGTTGCCTTTCTCGTCCTGACCGCTCACAGCCTGCACGCGGATGCCGTCCCATTTCCATTCGGCGGTGAAATCTTCCGGTGCGAGATTTGCGAAGTCGGTATCCTCGATGGCGTGGGCCAGCATCACTGGACGGAACGGCGCGGGATCGCGATTAATCGGCTTATCGGCGCGGCCCTCCAGCCATGCGAACAGATCGAGATAGGGCGGCGAAAGGCCCGGCCATATTAGTTCGACATCGTGGGCATCCTTGTCGCCGAGCGCGGCGGTAGCGGTCTTCGCCAGACGTGCCGAGACACCGATGCGCAGGCCGCCAGTGACTAATTTAAGCAAAGCCCAGCGTCCGGTCTCGTCAAGTTCGTCCAGCCAGCGCACCAGCTGCGCGGGAATCTCCGTCTTGCCGAGCGTGTTGAAGATGGTGACGACCTCGGTCAGGGTGGGAGGTGGTGGCGAATTGGTCGCGCGCCTGTCCGCCGGCCACATCAGTGCGACGGTTTCCGAAAGATCGCCGACATAATCGTAAGAAAGTGCAAACAGCGTTGGGTCGGTACGCGCCGCGATCAGGTCACGAATGAGGCCGGCCTTGGCGTGGCGAAACGACAGCGCGCCTGTCAGCGCCGCCAGCGCCCAGCCGCGATCGGGATCTGGCACCTCGCGAAAGTAGCTCGTGATCAGTCGCAGCTTGTTGTTGCGGCCGGGTTCGTAGGCGAGACGATCGAGCAGATACGCGAAGCGGTTCATGATGCCGCCTCATCCGGTGCAGTACCTTCGTCTTCATCGCCGTAACCGACCAGCGCCAGCGGGCGGGCTTTCAATCCCTTGGATTGGCACCAGTGCACCAGCGCGTCTTCCTGCCCGTGGGTGACCCAGATTTCACCCGCGCCGGTGGCATCGATGGTGGCGCAGAGGCCGTCCCAGTCGGCGTGATCGGAAATCACCAGCGGCAGTTCGATCCCCTTCTGCCGTGCGCGGGCCCGCACCCGCATCCAACCTGAGGCGAAAGCGGCGACCGGATCGGGAAATCGCCGCGTCCAGATGTCGGTAATGGCGGAGGGCGGCGCGAGCGTGATGGTCCCCGCGAGATCGGCTTTCTTCATGTCTTTGGCCAGCCGCAGGTCGCCAAGATCGATGCCGCGGCTTTCATAATAGCGCGTGATCTTTTCCATCGCGCCGTGCAGATAGATCGGCGCGTCGTAACCGGCGGTGCGGATCAATGCGATCACGCGCTGAGCCTTGCCGAGCGAGTAAGCGCCGACCAGATGCGAGCGCTCGGGGAACAGTTTCACCGACGCCAGCAGCTTTTCGATCTCGCCGACGGGATCGCTGTGGCGGAACACCGGCAATCCAAACGTCGCTTCGGTGATGAACACATCGCACGGCACGATCTCGAACGGGGCGCAGGTCGGGTCCGCCGTATCCTTGTAGTCGCCCGAGGCGACGATCTTTGTCTTGCCGTGAGTCACCGCGATCTGCGCCGATCCCAGCACATGGCCTGCCGGATGAAATGTGACGCTGACACTCCCCAGTCTGATCGTTTCGCCATAGGCAACGGCCTGCGTACTGCCGGCGAAATTGTCGCCGTAGCGCAGCCGCATCATGTCGAGGGTTTCCTGTGTGGCGAGCACCGCGCCGTGACCCGGACGGGCATGATCGGAATGGCCGTGGGTGATCAGCGCCCGCTCCACCGGCCGCACCGGGTCGATATGAAAGCCGCCGGGCTTGCAGCACAGGCCGGCGGCAACGGGCATTAGGATGTCTTGCGGACGCATATGCGTTATATAGTCGCTTCGTGAGGTCGTTGGAGTCTGGTAAATCTCCGACAGTTCCTTGCCGAGGTCCATTTCAAGTCCATGCCTGCCACGTTGTTCCTGTCATCCGGAAACCTGATCGCCGATCGTCGCTATGATTTCGGACGCGATCTGCAACTGCGGGGCGATCTCACCGCCGCTGCCGACCTGATGGCGCAGGCGGTTGAACTCGAGCCCGGGTTCGCCTCCGCATGGTTCGCGCTTGGTGATCTGCGCGAACAGTTGGGCCAGCGTGACGATGCCGTCGCGGCATTCCTGCGCGCGCAAGAGTGCGACGCGGAGGACCGTCACGGCGCCAAGGTGCGGCTGATGCGGCTTGGCGCGGAAAATCTCTCCACCATGCCGCAGGGTTATGTGCGCGCACTGTTCGATCAGTACGCGCCGCGCTTCGACAAGGTGCTGGTGAACGATCTGGATTATCGCGGCCCGGAGGTTTTGCTCAAAGCTGTGCTGGCAGCACGTCACGCGGCCAGGCTGCCCGCGCTTTTCAAACGTGCCATCGATCTCGGTTGTGGTACAGGCCTTGTCGCGCGCGAATTCGCTTCGCTGGTGGATGAATTTGTCGGCATCGATCTGTCGTCGGGCATGATCGAACGCGCCCGCGCAACGGGTTTATATACACGTCTCGATGTCGCCGATATGCAGCAGGGGCTGTCCACTGAGGCCCATTCCAGCGCAGACCTTGTTCTTGCAGCCGATGCCTTTGTCTATGTGCCGGAACTGGACGGCTTGCTGCGGGAGGCTGCGCGTGTGCTGCAGCCGCAGGGCCTGCTGGCATTCACGGTCGAGACGCATGGCGGCGACGGCGTGATCCTCGGCGAGGGGCTGCGCTATGCTCACAGCGAGGCCTATCTGCGCGGCGCGCTGGCTTCCGCTGGATTGAACTCATGCACCATCGCCTCGGTTTCGACCCGTATCGAGGCGGGTGAGGATGTGCCGGGACTAGTCGTCACCGCAAGCAAGGCATAACCGCCATCCCGCAAGCGCGGCATTGTCGTAGCGACAAAACGCAAGACAGGCGCAGGAGGCCTGCCAGCATCCAGGTTTGCCGTGATCTGGCGGATCGCCGATTCCGGCTGCAAAAGGCTCCGAATAAGGGCCTTCGGAACAATCCAGGGAGACAACAAGAAAATGAAAACGACCACCAAACTGTTCGCGACCGGCGCTGCGCTCGCGGCTGCCGTTCTGATGAGTGCGTCCGCCGCGCAGGCCCAGAAGAAATACGATCCGGGTGCGAGCGATACCGAAATCAGGCTCGGCCAGACCGTCCCGCATTCGGGGCCGGGCTCGCTCTATGGTGTGCTGGGCCGTGTCGCCGTCGCCTATTTCGACATGATCAACGAAAAGGGTGGCATCAACGGACGCAAGATCAAGATGCTCTCGCTGGACGATTCCTATTCCGCGCCGAAGACGGTGGAAGCAACGCGACGGCTGGTGGAGCAAGACGAGGTGCTGGCACTGTTCGGTTCGCTCGGCACCGCGCCGCAGACCGCCGTGCATAAATATCTCAATTCCAAGGGCGTGCCGCAGCTTCTGCTGAACACCGGCGCGTCCAAGTGGAATGACCCGAAGAACTACAAGTGGACCATGGCGGGCCTGCCGCTTTACCCGACCGAGGCGCGTATTCTGGCCAAGCACGTCATCAGTGTGAAGCCGAACGCCAAGGTTGCGATTCTCTATCAGAACGACGACTTCGGCCGCGATTTCCTCGGCCCGTTCAAGGAGGTGCTGGCGCAGGCCGGCGGCAAGGCCACTGTTGTCGCGGAAGCGACCTACGACCTGACCGATCCGACCATCGATTCGCAGCTCATCAATCTCTCCAAGTCGGGCGCGGATGTGTTCTTCAACATCACCACCGGCAAGGCGACGTCCCAGTCGGTGCGCAAGGTGGTCGAGCTTGGCTGGAAGCCGCTGCATCTGTTGACCGCGGGTTCCACCGGTCGCTCGATTCTGAATGCCGCAGGCCTCGACAATGCAGCAGGTATTGTCGCCATGCGCTATGCCAAGGAAGTCGGCGTGCCGCGCTGGGAGAAGGACCCGGACGTGATGGGCTTCGAAGAACTGCGCAAGAAGTATCTGCCGAATGTCGATCCCGACAACACGATTGCTTATGCTGGCTATGGCCAGGCGGTGACCATGGCGGAAATCCTGCGCCGCTGCGGCGACGACCTGACCCGCGCCAATGTGCTCAAGCAGGCGCAGTCGCTGGCGGGCTTCCATTCGCCTTACATGCTGGACGGCATCACCTACAGTTTCACGCCGGACAACTATACGCCGATGAAGACGCTGCACATTGCGACCTTCAACGGCAAGGACTGGGATATTTCCGACAAGCCGGTCACGGAATAACGCCGCGAAGCGGAGGCGGATTGTCCGTCTCCGCTCTCGACCGCAGCGTTCTGACATCCTACCTCTAGGGCGTGGACACCAAGACCCCGACATCGCCTCAACTGCTGCCCGAGATTTTCCAGCGCTGGTTCGCGGCGCGGGGCTGGTCGCCGCGTGCGCATCAGCTCGATCTCCTGGCAAAGGCGCGGGACAACCGGTCTGCACTGCTGATCGCGCCGACCGGCGCGGGCAAGACATTGGCCGGGTTCCTGCCAACGTTGGTGGAACTCGGCACGCCGCGGTCCAAATCCGCGAAGACGTTCTCGACCGGGCGCAGCGTTGCGCGCACGGGCGGCCTGCACACACTATATATCTCGCCGCTGAAAGCTCTGGCGGTCGACATCGCCCGCAATCTTGAAAAGCCGATTGCCGATATGAAATTGCCGGTCCGGGTCGAGACACGGACCGGCGATACGCCGGTCTCCCGGCGGCAGCGGCAACGCAAATATCCGCCGGACATCCTGCTGACCACGCCCGAACAGCTCGCGTTGCTGCTGTCGTCCGATGACGCGCCGTATCTGTTCTCGTCGCTGAAGCGCATCGTGCTCGATGAGCTGCACGCGCTGGTGACCTCAAAGCGCGGCGATCTGTTGTCGCTCGGTCTTGCGCGGCTGTGGCGGCTTGCACCGCAGGCGACGACGGTCGGTCTGTCCGCGACGGTCGCGGAGCCGGATGACCTGCGCCGTTATCTGATGCCGCAGGCAGATGGCATCACGCGCATGGCCGATCTGGTGATAGCCGATGCGGGTGCCGCGCCCATTGTCGAAATGCTCGATACCAAGGAGCGGTTGCCATGGGCGGGGCACATGGCGCGTCATGCGCTCGGCGAGATTTACGATCTCATCAAGGCGAACAAGACCTCACTGATGTTCGTCAACACCCGCGCCCAGGCCGAGATGCTGTTTCAGGATCTCTGGCGGATCAATGACGACGGACTTGCGATTGCGCTTCATCACGGTTCGCTCAATGTTGCGCAGCGCCGCAAGGTCGAGGACGCCATGGCCGCTGGCAAACTGCGCGGTGTGGTCTGCACGTCGTCGCTCGATCTCGGCATCGACTGGGGCGATATCGATCTGGTTATCAATGTCGGCGCGCCGAAGGGCGCATCGCGGCTGATGCAGCGGATCGGCCGCGCCAATCATCGTCTTGATGAGCCGTCACGCGCGGTAATGGTGCCGGCCAATCGCTTCGAGGTGCTGGAATGCCGTGCCGCCATCGATGCGGTGGCGGAGAACGCGCAGGATACGCCGCCGCAGCGCACCGGCTCGCTTGATGTTTTGGCGCAGCATGTTCTCGGCTGCGCCTGCGGCGCGCCGTTTCTCGCTGACGCGCTTTACGACGAAGTGCGCAGCGCTGCGCCTTACATGAACCTGCCGCGCAATGATTTCGATGACGTGATCGATTTCGTCGCCACCGGCGGCTACGCGCTGAAAAGCTATGAACGCTTCGCGCGCATCAAGCAGGATAAAACTGGCCGCTGGCGCGTGACCAACCCGAAGGTGCGCCAGAGCTATCGCCTCAACGTCGGCACCATCGTCGAAGAGCCGATGCTGAAGGTGAAGCTGGTGCGTGGCCGCAGCAAGGGGGCCGGCTCGACCGGCGCCATCGCGCGCGGCGGGCGGATGCTCGGCCAGATCGAGGAGTATTTCATCGAAGGCCTCGTGCCCGGCGACACCTTTGTGTTCGGCGGCGAAGTGGTGCGCTACGAAGCCTTGATGGAGGACGAGGTCTATGTGTCGCGCAGCAATGACGCCAACGCCAAGGTGCCGTCCTACATGGGCGGTAAGTTTCCGCTCTCGACTTATCTGGCCGAACGCGTGCGCCTGTTGCTCGCTGACGAGCGCGCGTGGAAGGGCCTACCCGATCAGGTGCGCGAATGGCTGTCGCTGCAGGCGGCATTTTCCCGCGTGCCGGGTCCGCGCGAGCTGATCGTCGAAACATTCCCGCGCGCCGACAAGCATTATCTCGTCTGCTATCCATTCGAAGGCCGCCTCGCACATCAGACGCTGGGCATGCTGTTGACCCGGCGGCTGGAGCGCGCCCGTGCCAAGCCGCTGGGTTTTGTCGCCAACGAATATGCGCTGGCGGTTTGGTCGCTTGGTGATATGTCGTCGCTGGTCCGGAATGGACGTCTCAACCTTGATGCGTTGTTCGATGCCGACATGCTGGGCGATGATCTGGAAGCGTGGCTTGCGGAATCCGCGTTGATGAAGCGCACTTTCCGCACCTGCGCGGTGATTTCGGGTCTGATCGCGCGGCGGTTCACCGGCGAGGAGAAGTCGCGGCGGCAGGTGCTGTTCTCGACCGATCTTGTCTACGACGTCCTGCGCAAGCACCAGCCCGACCATGTTCTGCTGCGTGCTGCACGGGCCGATGCCGCGACCGGTCTTTTGGATATTCGCCGCCTCAGCGATATGCTGATCCGGATCAAGGGCCGAATCACGCATAAGGAACTCGAGAGGGTGTCTCCGCTCGCGGTGCCGGTGATGCTGGAAATCGGCCGCGAAGCGGTTTATGGCGAGGCATCGGACGAGTTGCTGGCGGAGGCCGCCGAGGAACTCGTCAAAGAGGCGATGCCTTCCGGTTGAGATTGACAAGAGATGCAAGGCGCGCAGGCGGCAGTACGGGTTTCGGAAGTGACTGTCGCGGGCGTGACGTTCACGGCTGACCTCGCGGGTGCGCTGTTCTGGCAGGAAGAACGGCTTCTGATCGTTTCCGATCTGCATCTGGAAAAAGGGTCGAGTTTCGCCCGGCGCGGTGTGCTGCTGCCGCCGTTCGATACGGCGGCGACGCTGGCGCAACTGGCTGCGGTGATCGCGCAGCATGATCCGCGCACGGTGATTGCGCTCGGCGACAGTTTTCACGATCGTGAGGCGCATGAGCGATTGTCGACGGATGATCGCGACATGCTGTCTGCCTTGCAGGCGCGGCGGGACTGGATCTGGATTTCCGGCAACCACGATCCGGCTTTGCCGCGTGATCTTGGCGGCACCGTCGCCGATGAAGTCGCAATTGGGCCGATCGTGTTCCGTCATGAGCCGACCGGCGCTGTCGGCGAAATCGCAGGGCATCTTCATCCCAAGGCGCGGGTGTCGACACGCGGTCGCTCGGTCGAGCGGCGGTGCTTCGCAAGCGACGGGGAGCGGGCGGTGATGCCCGCATTCGGCGCCTATACCGGGGGTCTGAGCATCCGCGACGTAGCCTTCGCCGCGATCTTCCAGACATTGGCTTTCACGGCGCATGTGCTGGGCGACCGCAAGATGCACAGCATTGCGGCGTCGCGCTGTTATTAGAAAATCTAGGCCGCTTTCGCCTGAACGCTGTTGCAGAACTCCGCGAGCCGATCTGCAAGGCGCAGTGTGGCGGGGCTCGCGTCCGGCGACGCCATCAGCGCCACTTCGGTTTTATCGATGGGCGCGAATCCATCCTTCGCCGTCAGCACCTGATGATCGGGCTTGATAGCCATTTCTGACAGGATGCTGAGGCCGAGACCTGCAGCGACAGCGGCCTGAATCCCGGCAAGACTCGAACTGGTATAGGCCATGTGCCATGTGCGGCCTGTGCTTTCGATCGCGTGAATTGCGCCTGCGCGATACAGGCATCCCGGCGGAAAGCCGATCAGCGGCACGGATGCGACATCAGAACTGATGGGATGGGCCTTGCTGGTCACCCAGTGAATCCGCTCTGGCCACACCGCGATGCCGCCCTTTTCCCCCGCCGCACGTTTGAGCAAGGCAAGATCAATCTCGCCGCGTTCAAGGAAGCGGCGCAGATTGGTGCTTTGATCGGCGCGAACGTCGAGCCGCATACCCGGATGCGAACGCGAGAAACTCGCCAGCAGCTTGGTCAGGCGCGCGGCGGCGAAGTCTTCCGGAATGCCGAGCCGCACCACGCCCTGATGATCCGGCTGCGCCAGCACGTCGCGGGCTTCCTCCGCGAGCGACAGAAGCCGCCGTGCGTAGGAGAGCAGGCGCTCGCCGGCTTCAGTCGGGATGACATCCTTGCTGTCGCGATTGAGCAGGACCTGACCCAAATCGTCCTCCAGCCGCTTGATCTGCTGGCTCACGGTCGACTGGGTGCGATGGACGCGCTCTCCCGCACGGGTGAATCCTTTCGATTCCACGACAGAGACGAAGCTGCGCAGCAGGTCGAGATCGAGCATGGCGGCCATCATTTATAAATCCACTGGATATGATTTTATCATTTAATTTCCAAATGGCAAGGCGCGCGCCTAGATCAATGGCGAAGGAGACTTTCGCCATGTCCGTCGCCGCGCGCGTTGCCCCCACATCATCCGGCTTTTCGTTCAACACGCTGCCGCTCGCCATCGGGCTGTTCTGCCTGTTGTGGAGCTTTGCTTTTGTCGCGGGGAAGATCGGCGTCACGGATTGCCCGCCACTGATCCTGCTCGCCGCGCGCTTCCTGCTCGCGGGCAGCCTTATCCTCGGCTTCATCGCCCTGCGCGGCGGCTGGTCGATGTCGCTGCGTGACATGGCGGCGTTCGCGATCATCGGCATTGCCAACAACGCGCTCTATCTGGGACTGGGCTATACCGGGCTGAAGACGATCTCGGCCGGGCTGGGCGGTCTGATCGTGAGCGCCAACCCGATTTTCACGGCGGTCCTTGCCGCGCTCTTTCTCGGTGAAGCGCTGACATGGCGCAAGGTGGCGGGGCTGCTGCTCGGCATGGGCGGCGTCGCGATGATCGTCTGGCATCGCGTCGGTGTCGGCACCGACAGCGCGGATGGCATTGTGTTCACGCTGGCGTCACTCGCCTCCATCGTCGCAGGCACCATTCTGTTCAAGGTGCTGGCTCCGAAGGGAAGCCTGTGGGTTGGCAACGGAATTCAGAACCTGTCCGCGGGTCTTGTGCTGATCCCGTTCGCGGCGGTGTATGCGAACGTTAGCGACATCGTGCCGAGCTGGCTGCTGCTGGGCGCTTTCGCCTATCTCGTATTGCTCGGGTCGATCCTCGCCTATGTGCTGTGGTTTCATCTTCTGAAGGTGTGCGGAGCGACTGCGGCCAGCGCGTATCACTTCCTGATGCCGCCGCTGGGCATGCTGTTCGCGTGGATGGTGCTGGGCGAGCATGTTGCGGCCTGGGATCTGCTCGGCATTATTCCGGTCGCGCTCGGTATCTATCTCGTCACCCGTCCGTCGGTGCCATCGACCGAGGTGTGATTTGATCTGCCCCATGGACGGCTGCCCGCCGCCCCGCCAGACTTCGTGGAACCGAAGCTGGCGCGGGCCGTTGTCGGTCGCGGCTGGATATGGGCATGGCACATCAGAGAACCGACCATCGCAAGAAATCGCATCCGGACGATGCGGCTCAACACCATGGCCAGCCTGAGCCGTTCAGCCTGCGGGGCTTCCTGAAAACACTCGGTCCCGGTCTTGTCACCGGCGCTTCGGATGACGATCCATCCGGCGTTGGCACCTACAGTCAGGCGGGTGCGCAGCTCGGTTACGGCATCGGCTGGACCATGCTGCTGACATTCCCGCTGATGGTGGCGATTCAGGACATCTCCGCGCGTGTCGGACGCGTCACCGGGCTTGGGATCGCGGGCAATGTGTGCCGGCATTATCCGGTCTGGGTGCTGAATATCATCGTTGCGCTGCTGTTCATCGCCAACACGATCAACATCGCGGCCGATCTTGCTGCGATGGGCGATGCGCTCAAGCTTCTGATCGGCGGTCCTGGCTTTCTGTACGTGCTGGTGTTCGGTGTTGCGTCCACCATGGCGCAGATCTTTCTTGACTACAAACGCTACAGCGCTGTGCTGAAATGGTTGACGCTCAGCCTGTTCGCCTACGTGGCTGCGCTCGCGGTGACAAAAGTCTCATGGGGCGATGCGCTGCGCGGCATCGCCATTCCGCATGTGCAATGGACGTCCGCCTTCCTGACCACGCTGGTTGCCATCCTCGGCACCACCATCTCGCCTTATCTGTTTTTCTGGCAGGCGTCTCAGGAGGCGGAAGAACAACGCATTGACGCCAAAAAACAGCCGCTGGCGGAAAAGCATTACGGCGCCCAGCGGGAGTTCCTTCGTATCCGTGCCGATACCATCGTGGGCATGGCCTTCTCGAACCTGATCGCGATCTCGATCATCATCACGGCAGCGGCAACGCTGAATGCGACCGGAAAGACCGATATTGAAACATCGGCGCAGGCGGCGGAAGCGCTGAAACCGATTGCAGGCAACTTCGCTGAGTTCATCTTCGCGCTCGGCATTATCGGCACCGGCCTGCTGGCTGTGCCGGTGCTTGCCGGGTCGGCTGCCTACGCCATCGGCGAGGGCCGCAAATGGACCGTGGGGCTTGCCCGCAAGCCACGCGAGGCTGCGGCGTTCTATGGTGTGCTGGCACTCTCGGCGGGTATCGGCATTGTCCTGAACTTCACGCCGATTAATCCGATCTCGGCCTTGTACTGGAGCGCCGTCATTAATGGCGTGCTGGCCGTGCCGGTCATGATCCTCTTGATGCTGATTGCACGCCGCCGCGACGTCATGAGCAAGTTCATCGTCACGGGGCCGCTCTACTGGCTGGGATGGCTCTCGACAGCGGCGATGGGCGTTTGCGTCATCGCGATGGTCGCCGGATTCTTTCTTTAATCCCTGCGGAAGATGATGGAGGCGAGCCATCCGGTCATGATCGCCATCATCGCGGTGGCGAGACCATAGAGCAGTCCATGATAGCGCGCCGAATTGGCGACGAACTGTTCGAAGCCGACCTTGACGATCTCGAACGCGGTTTCGGTTTTCGTCACGAACGCGCCATTCGCAAACAGCTTGATATCGATGGTGTAGGTGCCGGTCGGCACTTCCGCCGGGAGAGGAATGCCGGTCCGGAACAGGGTCGGTGTCAGGAAGGTCAGCGCGCTGGTCTGCTCGCGATACAGCCCGTGCTCGAGGCGCAGCCGTACGAATGCGGTACGGAATGGATCGGTGGCGACGGTGTTGGCGATGTCCGGCCCCATGCGCTGAGGCAGCGGGAAGCTGGCGAGGCCGATCTGCTGCCGCCGCTGCACGTCCGGTGCTGCAATGTCATCGATCTGGCGGTTGGAGAAAATGCCGAGATAGGCCGGAACCTGGATGAACTCGCGTGAATCGACATTGACCCAGATGCCGAGTTTGCGCTCCTTGCGGCGGGTCACCATGTCGGCGCGGGGACCGCTGACCGTCACCACGATGTCGTAGGGCGTGCCCGGCGGCTTCGACTTGCTGTCGCGTTCGATGGAGCCGAACAGGACCAGTTCTTCGCCGGAATAATTCGGCGTCACGGTGATGCGGTGGTTGGACACTGAGACGATCAGGTTTTCAGCGCGCGCGGCGTTGCTCGCTCCGAGGAGGAGCAGCATTGATATGAGGAGGGATGCGCGCCGTGTCATCCGCCGATCCCCAGATCGCGGATGGAATAGAGTTCGCTTGGCCGGATCACGAGTTCAACGGCAAAGCGGATGCCGACCGACAGAATGAGGAGCCCGAGCAGCAGGCGCAGATGTTCGCCGCGGATGCGCTGACCGGCACGCGCGCCGAATTGCGCACCGAACACGCCGCCGATCATCAGCACTAGGGCGAGCACGGCATCGACCAGATGATTGGTAACGGCATGCAGGACGGTCGCGACCACCATCGTCACCAGTGTCAGCACCATCGCCGAGCCGATCACCGTCGAGGTCGGAACCCGCAGCACGTAGATCATGATCGGGATCAGCAGGAAGCTGCCGCCCACGCCCATGATGGCGCCGAGAAAGCCGACGAAGAGGCCGACGCCGATGACCGGGATGACGGACAGATAGATTTTCGAGCGCTTGAACCGCATCTTCAGCGGCAGGCCCAGAATCCAGCCCTGCGCGCGCGCGCGGCGGGTGGGCGTGATGTTGCCGCTCCGGGCGCGCAGAATGGCGCGGACGCCTTCAAGGAACATCAGCGTGCCGACGGCGGTGAGCAGCGCGACGTACGACAACGCGATGATGAGATCGAGTTGCCCGACCGAACGCAGCAGCGTGAAGATCCACACGCCCAGTCCCGTGCCTGCGACGCCGCCGCAGAGCAGGACAAATGACAATGCCGGATCGATGGCCCGCTTGCGCCAGTAGGACAGCGCGCCCGAGAATGACGAGGCCGCCATGTGGCTGGTCACCGAGGCGACGGCGACCGCAGGCGTAATCCCGATGAAGATCAGGAGCGGTGTCATCAGGAAGCCGCCGCCGATCCCGAACATGCCGGACACGAAGCCGACCGCCGCACCCATCCCAAGAATGAGGAAAACATTGACCGGAATGTCGGCGATGGGGAGGAAAAGCTGCACGCGCGTTCGCTTGATTTTTTGGCGCGAGGTGCGATGCGCCCGCGCGGGATGAGTTCGCCGCGACGCGGGTCACGCGCCGCGCTTCTGCTTACCCGAAATCGTCGCCGGTGGGGGTAAAGATTTGGCCAGCGGCCACCAATGCAGCACGAATTTCAGGCCGCGCCGCAAGTTAATCTTAACGTCATGCTATCGGGCGCTGAGGTCCGTCATGCCGTGTCAGGATCGCGAACGGGCAATCAGTAGGCGGTGCTCTTGGCCGCTGTTTTCGCGCTGGACTTCGCTGCCGGTTTTGCCGGTGCGGCGGTGTCCCATCCGCTGGCCGGTGCGCCGCTGGCGGTCGCTTCATCCGGCTGTGCTTCGGCGACAAAGGTCTGTGTCGCGAGCTTTGCCGCGGCGAGCGACTGGGCATCAAGGCGCTTGGCGACGTCGTCGCGCTTGCGGCCGGAATCCGCATCGCCCTGCGCGGCGGCCAGGCTGAACCACTTGAAGGATTCGGCAAGGTTCTGTTCCACGCCGATGCCGCGGGCATAGAGAATGCCGAGGTTGAACTGGCTGTCGGCGATGCCGCGCTCGGCGGCCTTACGGAACCATTGCGACGCGCTCTTGTAGTTCGGGCCGGCGCCGCCGCCATCGGCGTCGAGCACCGCGAGATTGTGCATCGCCTTGGCGCTGCCCTTCTCGGCGGCGTCGAGATAGTACCGGCGTGCGGCGTCAACGTCCTTCTTGAGGCCTAGCCCCTTCTCGTACAGCGTTCCGAGCCGGAAGGTTGCCGGAACGATGCCGCCCTGTCCCGCGCGTTCGTACCACTTCGCGGCTGTCGTGTAGTCCTGGGCAACGCCCCTGCCTTCGGCATAGCGGATGCCGATTTCGAAGGCCGCACCGGGATCGCCCTTGTTGGCGGCGCTGCGCAGCGCTGCGCTGCCGATGGACTCAGGCAGCGCATCCGCGACCGGCGTGAATTTGACCTTCGCCTTGTCCTTCACTGGCGCGGGGGGAGCGGCGGGTGTGCGTTCTTGCGGCGTGACGATGGAGCCAGTGACGTCGGGTGCGACAGGCGCCGCCGTTGGCGCGGGGGCCGCGACGGGTTCAGCCGGTGCCGCAGCCGGAAGCGCGGGCATTGGCGGCACGGAAATGATCTGCGGCCCGCTCATCGGCGACTGACGGGTGAGCAGCGTCGGCGATGTCATCGACGGCGTGATCGCAGGCGAAGCATCCGAGCGCGGTCCGTTCTCCGGCGCAGGCGGCGGGGCCGGTGCGACGCTGGATTCGGCGGGAAGCGATGAGTTGCCGCTGTCGTGGCCGCTGAGCAGGTTCATGCCCATCTTCACTGTGCCAAGCACGATCACCACAACGCTGGCGCCGACCAGCAGGGCGCGAATCTTCGACGACAGCCCCGTGTCGCCCGATGTTGCAGCCTTGGCGGCGCTGCGCGCGGCGTCGTTGAGTGCGGTCACGCGATTCTGCTTCGCACCGGTAGGTGCGGGGGGCGCTGCGGCAGCAGCCTGCGCGGCGCGACGCGCGGCCTGAATGAAATTGGTCGAGCTGACCGGTTCCTGCTTGCCGCCGGAAATCTCGTTCAGCACGCCTTCCGACGCGGCGATCCGTTCCGACGGGCTGGAGCCGGTCCGGCCCTGGACGCGGCTGCCGGGTTCAAGCGGATGATCGGGCGGCAGGCTTGGATCGATCGGGCTGCGCGGCGATGGCGGCGGACGCACGGCTGCGACCGGTGGAGCCGGTTCGCTGGCCTCATAGGAGGGTGCGAGTGCAGGAGCCTGTACAACAGGCGGCGGTGCGGGCGGAGCTGGCGCGACAGACGCGCGTGCAATCGGAGCCTGCGCTGCAGCCGGGTTCGGCATTTCGGGGCGTGGCACCGGCGCGAAGGAGCTGGCCGCGCGCGTCGGCTCGGGCGCGTAAGTTTCGCGCGCGCGAGGCTCGGTCATGGCAGGCGGCATGTCGCGCGCCGCCGGTGCAGAGCGTGCGTTGCGCAGATCGCCCTCGATCTGGGTCAGGCGATCGACCACATGACCGAGCGTGTTGTGAACCGCTTCA
>Ga0209023_10001803_pt1 | contig 27903 bp, 25 predicted proteins | sample LakOneMetagenome_FD_187468 | JGI IMG/M metagenome (GOLD analysis project Ga0209023, IMG submission 187468) | Freshwater and sediment microbial communities from Lake Erie, Canada (SPAdes) (version 2) | ecosystem: Environmental > Aquatic > Freshwater > Lentic | place: Lake Erie, Canada...
CTACTTCGCCCTGCACAAGCCCTTCGAGGACGCCGGCGCCGACGTGATGTGGCTCGACTGGTGCTGCGACGCCTCCCGCGCCGAGGCCCGCGGCCTGACCGCCGACACCCAGATCAACCGCCTCTATGCCGAGCGCAGCAACGCCCGCGGGTCACGCTGGCCCGCCTTCTCGCGGATCGGCGGCGCGTATCGCCCGGACGCCTACCAGAGCGGCTTCGCGCTGCGCGACGGCAACGGCGCGTTCGCCGAGCACCGCTACACGATCCAGTTCACGGGAGACACCTGCGCGAGCTGGCAGATGCTGGGCTTCAACGCCGAATACTCCGCGACCGCCGGCAACATCGGCCTGCCGTACGTCAGCCACGACATCGGCAGCTTCCACGGCGTCCGTGCGCTCAGCGACACCTGCGGGCCGGCGCCGTTCGGCCTCTTCGGCAAACATCTGCCCGACGACCTGTACGCCCGCTGGGTGCAGCTCGGCACGTTCCAGCCGCTCGATCGCCTGCACTCCAACCACGGTGATCGCCTGCCGTGGGAGTACGGCGGCAAGGCGGGCGCCGCAGCAGCCGACGCGCTGCGGCTGCGTGAGGCGATCGTGCCGTACCTCTACAACCTCGCGCGCGAGGCCCACGACACTGGACTGCCGATGACCCGGCCGCTCTACCTCCGGTGGCCCGATACCGACGCCGCCTACGAGCACCCCACGCAGTACACGCTCGGCAGCGACGTGCTCGTCGCGCCGGTGACCACGCCCGGGGACCCGGCAACGAGCACCGTCTGGGTGCCGCCGGGCACGTGGACGAACATCGCCACCGGCGGCCGGGTCACCGGCCCGAGGACCGTCACCTTGAGCGTGCCGCTGGAGCAACTGCCGGTCTTCGCTCGTGACGGCGCGATCATCCCGTTCCAGGGACCGAGCGCCACCAGCACAGCGGGACCGAACCCCGCGCTGGGCCTGGATGTCTGGCCCGGCGCCAGCGGCTCGTTCAGCCTCTACGAGGACGACGGCCGCACGCTCGACTACGACCGGCCGGAGGCTTCGAGCCGCACCACGATTGACCAGCGTCCTGGCGAGGTCACGATCCGCGCCGCCACCGGCGGCAGCTTCGCCGGAGCCCTGAGCCGGCGCTCATGGACACTCCGCATCCACAACACCGGCGCTGCCGGCACCGTCAGCGTCAACGGCACTGCTCTCCCGCCGTCAGCGTGGCAATACGACGCAGCCACGAAGACGATCACGGTGCGCACGGGCACGGTCGCGACAAACGTCGCGACGCGCGTGCAGTTCCGCTCGTAGGCTCTGCAGCCTCGTGACGGGTCATCACCCACCACCGGCACCGCTGCACGGCGGCCTGCCGGCGTTCCTGCGTTTCGCCCGGCGGCGTTCGATGCTGAACCGGCACTACTTCGTCCTGGGGCTGCGGTTGGCCTACTGGAAGCTGCGCCTTGGCAAACGGCTCGAGCTCGACGGACTGGCATTCATCGGCAAGGGCACGCGGATCCAGGTGCGCAAAGGTGCGGTGCTGCGGCTCGGTCGTTGGACGTGGCTCGGCCAGGCCTGCAAGATCCGCGTGCACGAGGGCGTCTGCGAGATCGGGGCGAAGACCGTGCTCGGTGAGGAGTGCACGTTCTCGGTCTACCGCCTCGTCTCGATCGGCCGCGAGTGCCTCGTCGCTGATCGCGTGATGCTGATCGATTTCGACCATGGCACGGCGGAGATCGAACGGCCGATTCGTGAGCAGGGGATCTACAGCCGCGAAGTGCGCGTCGGCCACAACGTGTGGCTCGGCTACGGCGCCTGCATCCTGCGGGGCGCCAACGTCGGCAACAACACGGTGATCGGCACGAACGCCGTGGTGACGCGCGGCATTCCGGCCAACGTCATCGCTGCAGGTCAGCCGGCGCGCGTCGTGCGCCGGCGTGGCACGCCGCAGCAGCTGCGCTGGGAGTAGGTCAGCCTCCGGGCTGCTCGGCATCGATGCGACGCGCGATGTCCGCCTCGTAGCCGCGGCCGGTCGGCCGGTAGTAGCGCTGACCGGACACCTCGGCGGGCAGGTACTGCTGGGCGACCCAGCCACCGGGGTGACTGTGCGGGTACTGGTAGCCCTCGCCGTGTCCGAGCGAGGCGGCGCCCGAGTAGTGCGCGTCGCGCAGATGCATCGGCACCTCGCCCGCAGACAGGTTCTGCACGTCATCCATCGCGGCATTCAATGCCATGTAGGAGGCATTGGACTTCGGCGCGGTTGCGAGATGCACCGTCGCCTGGGCAAGGTTGATGCGCGCCTCCGGCAGACCGACGAACTCGACCGCACGCGCGGCGGCGTTGGCGACGACGAGACTGAGCGGGTCGGCCATGCCGATGTCCTCGGATGCCGCGACGACGAGCCGGCGGGCGATGAAGCGCGCGTCCTCCCCCGCGGCAAGCATCCGCGCGAGCCAATAGATCGCGGCGTCGGGGTCACTGCCGCGGATGCTCTTGATGAACGCGCTGACGATGTCGTAGTGGTCGTCCTGGCCGTAGCGCAGCGCCTTGAGGTCGGTGGCGCTCTCGGCGTGATGCAGCTGCACCTGCGCCGCTCCCCCGCGCTCCTCGGCCTCGGCCACCGCCAGCGCGATCGCGACCTCCAGCGTCGTCAGCCCCTGGCGACCGTCACCGGCAGCGCGGCTCGCGAGGTACGCCACAGCCTCATCGGTGGCGGCCACGCCTTCCACCGAAAGGCCACGCTGCAGCAGCAGGGTGAGGTCTGCCGGCTCCAGCTGCTGCAGGCGGAACAGCGTCGAGCGGCTGCGCAGCGGCGCGTTGACCTCGAAGAAGGGGTTCTCGGTCGTGGCGCCGATCAGAATCAGCGATCCGGACTCGACCGCCGGCAGCAGCGCGTCCTGCTGCGCTTTGTTGAAGCGGTGGATCTCATCGAGGAAGAGGATCGTGCCCTGGTCGTTGGCACCGAGCCGCTGCTCTGCCGCGGCGATCACTTCGCGTACGTCCTTGACCGTGGCATTGACGGCCGAGAGCTGCACGAACGCCTTGGCCGACCGTTCGGCGACGAGCCGCGCGAGCGTCGTCTTGCCGGTGCCGGGCGGCCCCCAGAAGATCACCGACGACAACCGATCGGCATCGACCAGCCGCCGCAAGGCGCCGCTCGGACCGAGCAGGTGTGCCTGGCCGACGACCTCGTCGAGCGTGCTCGGCCGCAGGCGCGCAGCCAATGGTGCGCGCGTCTCGAGCCGCGACCGCGCAGCCGCTACGAAGAGGTCGTCGCTGTGCTGATCGGCCACAGCGTCAGGCTACTCAGGGGCGGCAGATCGCGAGGAAGTCGAGTGCGCCATCGAGGTCGCGGTCGGCCGTCAGCGCGAAATCGGACGCGGCGATCGCCGGTGTGAAGCGGTCATAGAACGGCTTGCTGATCCGCAGCCCCTTGTGGATCTGGTCCCAGAAGAGGTGGTCGATCGCGAATTCGTGCAGCTTCAGCTTGCGCGCGTGAAACAGACCGAGCAGCTCGACCTGCCCGAAGTGCGCCTCACACAGCGCCCGGAACTCGGCCGCGCGGTACTCCTTGATGTGCCAAGGGTTCTCGGACTTCTCCGCGCCCTCGGGCGCGAGCGTCAGCAGGTTCGGTGTCGTGATGTAGATGACGGGATCAGCGCTGCCGGCGACGAGCGATTTGCAGTGTTCGAGGATCGCGTCCGGATCCTGCACGTGCTCAATCGTCTGGAGAAAGGTGACGGCGTCGGCTTCGGCCTGGAACGTCTCGATCAGCTCGCGCGCGAACGAGATGTTCCCGCCTGTGTAGCGCAGCCGCGCGTGCTCGTGGGCTTCGGGATTGGCATCGACGCCGACGACGGATGCCGCAACCTCGGCCAGCACCGCAGACCCGTAGCCCTCGCCGCATGCCAGATCGACGACGCGCTTGCCGGCAACCCGCTCGGCGATCCACTCGTAGACGACGAGGTGGCGGCGGTACCAGTAGTTCTCCTCCGGGACGTCCGGCAGCGTGCGCTCACCCGTGAGCGGCAGTGGCGGGACGCCGTCGGGCTGGTTCTCCTGCAGATACACCGTTGTCTCGGACATCGGCGCAGGACGGTACCGACAGGTACCATCTCGCGCCTCATGAGCCCCGCTCCCGCCACTGCGACACCGGAAGAGATCCGCGACGTCAACACCCGCTACCACGACGGCGCGGCGGCCGATTACGACGCCAAGTGGGGCATCACGTTCGATCAGCTCGGAACGCAGATGGTGGTCGCCAAGCTCGAGAAGGCGATCGGCGGCCCCGTGCCGACGTTCGAGAGTTCGCTGGAGCTGGGCTGCGGCACCGGCTACTTCACGCTGAACCTGATGCGGGGCGGCTACATCGAGCAGGCGACGTGCACGGATATCGCCCCGGGCATGGTGGAGACGCTGGAGCGCAACGCCGACGCGCTGGGCCTGGCGGTCACGACCCGTGTGTGTGACGCCGAGTCGTTGCCATTCGCGGACGACAGCTTCGATCTCGTGATCGGCCACGCCGTGCTGCATCACATCCCCGATCTCGATCAGGCCTGGCGCGAGATCCACCGCGTGCTGCGGCCCGGCGGCCTCGCCGTGTTCGCCGGCGAGCCCTCGGAGCGTGGCGACAAGCTCGCGAACATTCCCAAGGGTCTCGCTTGGCGCGTCGCGCCGCTGTGGCGCCGTGCGCTGCGCGCCTCGCCCGCCGCCGAAGGGCACCAGGACGGCGGCGCCCACAACCACGCGATGGAGGCGTTCGTCGACGTTCACGCGTTCACGCCCGACGTGCTGTCAGCCTCACCGCGCGCGGCAGGCTTCAGCGACGTGCGCGTGACGGGCGAGGAGCTGCTGGCGAACTGGTTCGGCTGGACGAACCGCGCACTGGAAGCGAGTGCTGACGGCGACACGGTGCCGATGTGGTGGAAGCAGTACGCGTTCCGCGGCTACCTGGCGCTGCAGAAGGTCGACCGGGCATTGCTCGAGGGTCGCCTGCCCCCAGCGATCTTCTACAACCTGATGATCTCCGCCCGGGCGGTGTAGCTGTGGCCGATGCGTTCGGGGCGCCGGCTTCCCGCCCCACCCGGCAATCGACGTTGTACGCCGATCGCGAAGCCGCCGGCTTCTGGCATCGGGTCGCCGCCTGGCTCACGGACGCCTTCCTCACGCTGGCGATCGGCTACGGCGCCGGCGCTGCTGCAGCGACGATGATGAGCGACGACCAAGCTGCCGCGGTTGGCGTCGCGGCCGGCGTCATCTCCTGGCTGCTGAACGTCGTCGTCCTCGTGCACGTCACAGGCGGTCGGAGTGTCGGAAAGCTGCTCGGCGGTATGCGGCTCGTCAAGGACGACGGCGCTCCCGCGAGCGCCGGAACCGGGTTCCTTCGTGATGTCGTGCTGCGGCTGCTCTATGTCTCCGGGCTGTTCTTCGTGCTCGACAGCCTCTGGATGCTGAACGATGGGTCACGCACCCTGCGCGACAAGATGGCGCACACCCGGGTGATTCGCGAGCCGTCGTACCGGCCAACCGCGATTCTCGTCAGCCTCAGCGCCGTGGCGGCACTCGTCGCCTTCGGGCTCGCGGTCGAAGCCGGACCCGAGTCGTGGAGGACCGACGCACCCCTGACCTACACCGCGTCCGACCGCGCCGAGTTCATCGCGGCCTGCGCAAAGAACTCGCGAGGCCGAGACGACACGCCGCTCTGCACGTGCACGTACGACTGGCTGAGTGCGAGGCTGAGCTACGACCAGTTCCAGAAGCTCACATTCGACGGCTACGGGATTCCGTCGGTCGAAACCAACCGAATGCTCGACCGGGCCTTTACCCACTGCCTCAGGACGCTCTAGACCCGCAGCTCAGCTCGGCTGCGCCCCGTCGCTCTCGGCGATCTGCTTGAGCTGCGCCAAACCCTGCTCGAAATCCGGGCCGATCATCGCGTCGAGCGACTTGAAGATCCCCATGATCTTCGAGAACAGGTTCGTCGGACCCGTCATCGTCCAGGTGACCTCGGTGCCGCCGTCGCTCGGGGTCAGCGTGAAGGTGGCGGTGTTCCGCTGCTTGAACGGCTTGAGAAACTGGATGTCGAGCACCACGCGCTCGGCGGTGGCCTCGGTGATCGTCATCTCGCCCTGACCGGCCTTTCGGTTGCCCTTCCAGGCGTAGTGCGCACCCTCGCCCTGCTCGGCGCCGCTGTAGGTGCGCTCGAGCTTGGGATCCATGCCCTCCCACGGTGACCAGCCCTGCCAGGCGTGAAAGTTCGCGAGATGCGGGTAGACCGCGGCGGCCGGTGCGTTGATCTGCACGCTGCGCTCGATCGTGAAGGTGTCAGCCATCGCGAGAGCCTTGCAGATCCGCCTAGTCCGCGACCACGACCTTGCTCCTGCGGCTCGCCGCAAGCCAGGAGCCGCCGAGGATCAGCGCCATGCCCGACGCGGTCCAGATCGTGAACGCCTCGCTCAGCAGCACAACGCCGTAGAGCACCGAGAACAGCGGCGCGATGTAGGCCACGACCGAGGCTCGCGCCGGACCGATCGTGTTGATCAGCTCGTAGAAGAAGAGGAACGAGATGCCGGTGCCGCCGACGCCGAGCACGAGCAGGGACAACCAGGTCGTCGTCTCGAGGTTGTGGGTCGGGAACGTCACCACCGCTGCGGGCAGGAACACGATCGCGGCCAGCACCATCGTCGCCGCCAGCGCGCCGACGGGTTGGACGCCGCCGAACTGCAGCTTGAACAGCAGCGGCGCGCCGGCATAGACCGCGGCGGCGCCGAGCACCAGCAGCCCGCCAAGGACCGCGTGACCGCCGACCCCCCCGAGATCGGCCACCAGCAACAGCACCACGCCTGCCATGCCGACCGCGATGCCGACGAGCGCCAGCCCGGTCGAGCGCTCATCGCGATCGATGTGCGGGGCCATCAGGGCGAGGAAGATCGGCGCTGCAGAGATCAGGATGCCGGTCAGGCCGCTGTCGATCCAGTTCTCACCGACGACGATCAAGGTGAACGGCACGAGCACCTGCATCGACGCCAGCAGCACGAGCCAGCCCTTGCGCTGCAAGACCGGCCGCAGCGCATCGGCGCGGATCGCCAGCGGCACGAGGATGCAGGCGCCGAGCGTGGTGCGCAGACAGAGGATGAACCCCTCCGAGACATCATCATCGAGCGCGACCTTCATGAACAGGTACGACGCGCCCCACAGCGCGGCCGTGACGGCGAACAGGAACAGCACGCGCGGCGTCATGCGTACGCCACCGCGCCACCGCGGCGTGGATCCCCGGCCGCACTGACCGTCCCCGTCTCCGGGTCGTGGCAGATCGCCTGAACGCCGCCGAAGAACAGGTTCTGCTCCTCGAACTGCGCCAACTCGAGACCGTCCGGCAACACGTGGCCATCGGGCAGTGCGCCTGGTTCGGCGTAGACCGTGCCGTTCTCGAGATGCAGGCGCGGCGCATTGACTGCCTGCTCGGCTCCTGCGCCATGGTCGACGACGGCGAGCACCGCCTGCAGGATCGCCGAGCGAATCCGGTTCGAGCCGGCGCTGCCGATCACGAGCTGCGCCGCTCCGGCCGCATCGAGCACCACGGTCGGCGCCATCATCGACGGCATCCGCCGACCCGCAGGCGCCTGGAAGAAGCCTTGCGGGCTGAGGTCCTCCTCACCCATGATGTTGTTGAGGTGGATGCCCGTCCCAGGCACGACGAGGCCCGAGCCCTCCCCGTTCGTGCAGGTCAGCGCGCAGGCCAGACCGCCCGCGTCGAGCACGGAGATGTGCGTCGTCGAGCCGAGGTTGGCGGCCAGGAATCGCTCGAGGAAACCGGGCTCTGCGAGCCCCACGTCAAAGTCATTGGTCCGCACCGCCTGGGCTATACCCATCACGTCCAGTAGGGCGCTGACGTCGGGCGCCGGCCGGTCTGCCAACCGCGCGAGCGCGAGCGAGATCAGCACCCCGCCCGCGGAGGGCGGCGGGTTCGTCAGCATCGTGCGGCCGCGGTACTTGATCGCGATCGGTTCGCGGGCGATCGCCGCATACTCCGACAGATCGGCGGCCGACAGGGTGCCGCCAGACGCAGCGACGTGCGCGACCACCTGCTCGGCAATATCGCCGCGGTAGAACGGGCCAGCACCCTCGGTGCCGAAACGCTCGATCGTGCGAGCCAGCTCCTCGCTGCGGAAGGGCTCGCCCTCGCGCAGCAGCGCTCCGCCCGGCGCGAACTGCGCCCGCACCTCGGGGGTCAGCGTCAGGATCCCCTCGAGAATCTCCACGATGTAGGCCTGGATCGCGTTCAGCGGCACCCCGTCGCGGGCCAACTGCGCGGCGGCCGGGGTGAGCTCTGACAGCGGCAATGTGCCCCAGCGTGCTGATGCAGCGGCGAGCCCGGCCGGCGTGCCGTAGGCACCGACCGACGAAGCGCCGACGTGGAACACCTGGTTCGCGCCGCCGAACGACACGTCCACCGGAACCAGCTCGGCACGCTCACCGTGTGACGGCGCCGCCACGAAGAAGTCGAGCAGCGTCGGCGCGACGCCGGGGCCCGCGACCAACAGGTAGCCGCCAGCGCCGGGGCCGGTCAGCAGCGGCTCGGTCGCCCAGGAGGCCAGACACGCAGCGATCGCGGCATCGACCGCATTACCACCGGCCCGCAGCACATCGGCACCGGCCTCAGCGGTGAGCGGATGGCCGGCGGCGACGACTCCCTGCACTCGGCCGATCTTCCCACAACGACGAAGGGGCGGCATCGGCCGCCCCTTCGGTTCCAGCAAGAACTGCGGACGCGCTACGAGCCGGGCAGGAACTCCGGTACGCCGTCGGCGCTCCGGACGCTGCTCATCGCTGCGACGCGCTCACGCGGCTCGGCGCGCCGCGTCACCCGCGGCTCACCGGCCGGCACGTCCAAAGGGCGGCGTGCCTGCGGCGTCTGGTCGTAGCGGGTTGCAACAACGGTGATCCAGACCTGGTTGTCGTCGAGCTTCTCGTCGACCATCGCGCCAAAGATGATGTTGGCGTCCGGGTGGGCGGCCTCGGCGACCGCCTTGGCGGCCTCGTTGACCTCCCAGAGCGACAGGTCACTACCGCCGGTGATCGACAGCAGGATCGACCGTGCACCGGCCATGCTGGTCTCGAGCAGTGGCGAGGCGACCGCGCGCTCAGCGGCCTCAAGGGCGCGCTGCTCGCCGGTGCCCATGCCGATGCCGAGCAGAGCCGCGCCAGCGTCGGACATGATCGTCCGCACGTCGGCGAAGTCGAGGTTGATGATGCCCGGCAGCGTCACGAGATCCGAGATGCCCTGCACGCCCTGACGCAGCACGTCGTCGGCGACCTTGAACGCGTCGACCATCGACGTGCGCTTGTCGAGCACGCTCAACAGGCGGTTGTTCGGGACGATGATCAGCGTGTCGACCTCTTCGGCCAGGGCGTCGATGCCCATGTCGGCCGTAGCCGCGCGGCGGTTGCCCTCGAAGCCGAACGGCTTGGTCACGATGCCGACCGTCAGCGCGCCGACCTCGCGGGCGATGCGAGCGACGATCGGGCCGGCACCGGTGCCGGTGCCGCCACCCTCGCCTGCGGCGATGAAGACCATGTCGCTGCCCTTGAGCAGCGTCTTGATGCGATCAAACTCCTCCATCGCTGCCTGGCGGCCGAGCTCGGGATCGGAGCCCGCGCCGAGACCCCGGGTGAGCTGCGGTCCGATGTGCAGGGTGATGTCGGCGGTCGACTGCTGCAGCGACTGCAGGTCCGTGTTGATCGCGAGGAACTCGACGCCGCTGACGCCGGCCTCGACCATCCGGTTGACCGCGTTCACGCCGGCGCCACCGACGCCGACGACGCGAATGACCGGCTGCCCGAGCGAGCGCTTCCTGGGTGCCCACGGCGAAGGTTCTTCCTTGGCCATCTGGCGCGTCGGGTAGATCTCAGCGGACTCCCAGGGGCGATCCACGGCCGGCGCCTTCGGCGACTCGACGACCAGGGACGGGTGCGGCACGCCGCTGTCGCGCGGGTGCGCGGGCGGGTCCTTGGGTCCGTGCTTCAGCAGCGGATCGATCTCCATCTGCGCGCCGCCGGCGACGGTCGCGGGCGCGACGGGCGTCTCAGCTACCGGTGCGGGTGCGGCCTTGGCCTTCTTGCCGGCCTTCTCCTCGACCGGCGCAGGGGCTTCTTCGGTCGTGCTGCGGAACAGCGCCGCCAGAGGGCCTTCACGCATGCTCGAACGCTTGGGGGGACTAGCCATGGGAGAGAACTTCCTTTGCGAGGTCGCGGTAGGACTGGGCGGCGAGCCCGTCAGGGTCGTACTTCAGGACCGACATGCCCTGCACAGGGGCTTCGGCGAAACGGATGGTCTTGCGGATACGTGATGCGAACACCTTGTCACCGAAGTTCTCCTCGAGAATTTCGATCGCCTCTTTCGCGTGCACTGTCCGTGTATCCAACAAGGTCGGGAGGATGCCTTCGATCTGTACGGCAGGATTGAGGTTCTCACGGATCATCTCCAGCGTGTTCTGCAGCTGGATCAGACCGCGCATCGAGAGGTACTCGCACTGCACGGGCACGATCACCTTGGTCGACGCCGTCAGCGCGTTGATCGTCAGCAGGCCGAGGCTCGGCGGCGTGTCGATGCAGACGAAGTCGTAGTCGTCCTCGACCGCTTTGAGGGCTCGCTGCAGCGCGCGCTCGCGGCCGATCATCGCTGACAGCGCCATCTCGGCGCCGGCCAGGTCGATCGACGAGCAGGCGACATCGATCTCACGCTTGTGCACGACCTCGCTGATCGGCATGCCGTGCACGAGCACGTCGTACATCGACTTCTCGACCGTGTCGGGGTCAACGCCCTGCGACATCGTCAGGTTGCCCTGCGGATCCATGTCCACGCAGAGCACGCGATGACCCTTCTCGGCGAAGGCGACCGCGAGGTTAAGCGCAGTCGTGGTCTTGGCCACGCCGCCCTTTTGGTTCGCGAAGGTGATGACCTGCATGCCGCGGGTCGGCGGCAGGTCGTTCACCGCACGAACCTGAGAATCGACGGTCGTCAGCGCGGGTGGCTGAGGAGTTGGCAGCGTGTCACCGAGGGGTGAAGTCGGTGCGGCAGGTGAATTCTGGCTAGGGCCCATCATGCCGGGGGTATTCACCTTCGGCAGGCAAGAGTCCTTCTGCTCAGCACCCAGGACCGACGTCTTGCACGAATCGGCCCAGAATGGGTTGGACACACACCGGGGCGGAGAGGGTCGCCTCCCGTGATGGAGGCCCGCCGCCGGGTGGTCCTATGAGTACACGAAGCCGTTATGCCTGGACGTCGACATGCCCGAGCGGCTGAACCGCATGGGCCGGGACGTCCGGGCGGGGTTCCGGGCGCTCGTTGATTGTTGACTCTTCCGTTGCCACGGCAGCTACCGCCCCAGCCGCGTTGGCCATTTGGGCCTGCGCCTGAGGGGAGAGGGAGAGTGCCGCGGGCTGAGATGCCGCCCTCCGCGCGGCGTCTAGCGCGTCGTACAACTCACCGTCCATCATGGTACGCCTAGGGCGTTCCCACAAACGGTTAGCGAGCACCTCGGCAATCGAGGTCGGGGTGCCCGTTATTCTGGTCGTGCCGGACATGGCCTGAGCTTCATCGGGCGATTGGCTCGCGTTCTTGAGGGTGTCCAGACAAAGATGGACACTTTTATCGCCTTTCGTCGCCGCTCCGACCGTCCGCCAACCACCAAATGCCGAACAATCCCTTGAAATCCCTGGTTTTCGTGACCGGCAAAGGTGGCACCGGAAAATCGACCGTTGCGGCTGCCCTTGGTCTAGCCGCAGCGCGCCAGGGGCGGCGCACGTTGATCGCCGAGACCCATGACCGCAGTGACGTGCTGGCGATTCTCGGCGCTCGGCGCGGCGCCGTTCACGAGGAGCAATGCGTCGGCGGCCAGCTCCACCACGTCTCGATCGACAGCGACGCCGTGCTCGCGGAATACATCACCGATCAGCTGCCCGGGCCGATCGCCACCGTCGTGCGCCGCAGCCGCGCGTTCTCGACGCTGGCGGCCGCGACACCCGGTCTGCGTGAGCTCCTGACGATCGGCAAGATCTGGGAGATGGCGCAGCCCGAGCGCCGCCTGCCGGGCGGTGAGCCGTATGACACGGTGATCGTCGATGCGCCCGCGACCGGCCACGGCATGGCGATGCTTTCCTCACCCCAAACCTTCGCCGAGGCCGCGCGCGGCGGCCCGGTGATGCGCCAGGCGTCGATGATCGGTGAGACGATCGCCGACCCCGACCAGACGACGATTCTGGCCGTCGCGCGGCCCGAGGAGCTGCCGGTGTCGGAGACGATCGAGCTCGCCGGCTCACTGACGGAAGCATTCCCCGACCAGCAGCTTCAGCGCGTGATCGTCAACCGCGTAGTGCCCAAACATTTCAGCGCGGCTGACCTGGAGCTGCTCCGTGCAGCAGAACCGGTCGCCGGCGCGCCGGTCCACGCTGCCCTGAGCCAGGCCGACCGGCGCGCGGCGCAGCAGCGACAGATCAGCCGCCTGCGGCGCGCGCTCCGCGGCGACACCGCGCTGCGCACGTTGCCCGAGCTTGCGGAGATCAACGACGATGCGCTGCTGACGATCGCAAAAGCGGTGTTGCGATGAGCCTGCTCGAGCGCCTCGGCAGGACGGAGATCTGCCTGGTGGTCGGTGCCGGCGGCGTCGGCAAGACCACCACCTCGGCGGCGCTCGCGACGCTGCTCGCGCAGCGCGGTGACCGCGTCGCCCTGGTCACGATCGACCCCGCGAAACGGCTCGCGCAGGCGCTCGGCATCGAGACGCTCGGCGGCGAACCGCAGCGCGTTCGGCTGCCCGATCACGTCAGCGGCGAGCTCTGGGCGATGATGCTCGACCCGCAGGCAACGTTCGACGGCCTCGTCACCAGCCTGACCAGCGACGAGGAGACGCAGCGGATGATCCTCGAGAACCCGATCTACGCGCGACTGTCGAGCGCGGTCGCGGGCTCGCAGGAGTTCACCGCCGTCGCCAAGCTCTACGAGCTGCATCGCTCGCGCCGCTTCGACGTGATCGTGCTGGACACGCCTCCGTCACGCAACGCCCTCGACTTCCTCGACGCGCCGGACCGTCTGACCGCCTTTGTCGAAGGCCGCGGCCTGACGTCGATCATCGCGCCGTCCGGACCGCTCGCGCGCATCGCCGGCCGTGGTTCCGGCCTGGTGTTCGGCACGCTCGGCCGGCTGACCGGAAGCGACCTCCTCGTCGACATCCAAACCTTCCTCTACGCCTTCGGCTCGGTGCTCGACGGGTTCCGCGATCGTGCTGCCGCGGTCTCGCGGCTGCTCGCCGATCCGGCCACGAGCTTCGTGATCGTGACCACCGCCGAGCGTGATCCTGCCGCAGAGGCGTTGCACTTCGCAGGACGGCTCGCGGACTCTGATCTCCAGGTGCGCGCCCTGATCGTCAACCAGGTCACCCCCTATGCCGCAGAACCGGTTGCCGTGGATGAGCGTGCGCTCCAGTCTGCGCTGGGCGGCGACGCGGCGCTGACGGCGAACGTCGTGCGAGCCGTCGAGGAGACCCGCGCTGTGGGTGCCCGTGAGCAGATCGAGATCGAGCGTCTGCTCGAGGGCACGGGCGTGCGCCGGCCGGTCATCGTGCCGCGACTCGCCGGCGACCTGCACGATGTCGCGGGCGTGCTGAAGCTCAGCGACTGGCTCGGCGCCGACGACGCAGGGCGCGCGGCCGACCTCGCTGCCGCCGCCGTCTGACCGCGAGCGTCAGGCCTCCGGCGCGGCCGCATTGCCGCTGAAGCCCGCCGCGGCGTAGGCTCGCGGCATGCAGCCGATCTCCGTCGAGCAGTCCCGCACCATGCCACTGGCAATCGAGGAGGCGTTTGACCGCCTCCTCGTTGCGCCGCTGCCGGTGGTCTTCGCGAAGCGCCACGTCCTGCTACCGCCGATCAAGGAGGTCCGGGATCAGAGCGGCGAGTGGGGCACGGTCGGCCAGACCCGCACGATCGCGACCTCGGACGGCGGCACGATCCGCGAGGAACTGACCGCGATCGAACGGCCGACGCTCTTCGGCTACCGGATCACCGAGATCCGCGGGCCGATGAAGCCGCTCGTCGCATCGATCGACGGCGCCTGGCGCTTCGCCGCCGACGGCGACGGCACCAAGGTGACCTGGGCCTGGACGCTCCACCCGACATCGAAGTTCACGCGGCCGACCGTGGCGCTGATCGGCAGGTTCTGGGCCGGCTACGCACAGAAGGCGCTGGCCGCCGGCGAGCAGGCCGTGACCAGCTAGAGGTCACGCAGGTCCGGCACGCGGTACGCCGTCGCTGTTCCATGTGAAGCGATCACCATCCCCCGCGAGGTCGGTGATGTCGTGACCGCCGTCGAGCAAGACGATGCGGGGCTCACGACCGCCACGGATCGCAAAAAGTGCGTCCTTGTCTCCTCCCTCCCCGTACAGGTCGGAGATGACCCAGGCGACGGCACCGCTGGCCGTGAACGCCGACAGCGATGGACGATCGGCGAAGGGATCGCACGGTTCGGGATTCCCCTCAGAAGGCGCTAGTGCCCCGGGCGACACCAGGATCGTGGTGCCTCCGTCTTCCGCGGCAGCCATGCGAACGACACGGCGACTCCTCCGGTCGTAGCTCGCCGCGTGCACCGCCCAGCAGCCGTCGGTGCCGTCAAAGCCAAGCAGCAGCATGAAGTCGCCCTGCGCCCCCTGAACCGTCAACCCCCCGGGCGTCGGTTGCTCCACACCGGTTTCTAGGTCGCAGTACCGAGATGACCACCCCCAGTCCGAGAGAAACGGCGCTTTGGTCGCAACGACGCCGCCACCTGCGAAGTACCTGCGATAACGCGATCGAACCGGGCAACCACCGGAGCGGCGCGGCGGCAGCAGATCACGCAGGACGACCCTGCTCTTGATCCACTCTCGGCCTTCGAGCCACCAGAGCGTCCGGCCGTCATCCACGCCCAGCCTCAGGATTACCACGCCTTTCGGTGAAACGGCGAAGGGCGCGTGACCTGGGCGTTTGAGCCACACACGACCACGATCGACGACCCAAGCAAGCGAACCGTCTCCCAGAACTGCCACGTCCCCGACCCAGTCGTCTTGGAGGTCGAGGTCGCTACGGCGGTAGGTCCTTGTCGTAATGCGCCTCGCCGGGCCCGTCGACGGCAGCAACTGCTGGGTCCAGACCCCGATCTCGATCGTCGAGGCGGACGTCACCGTCTCCTCGATCCACGCGACCTCGCGACTGTTGACCGAGAGGTTGAGTATGCGCCGGCCGGCAGCAGGGACCGTTCCCCACTTGCCTCGGAGCAACATCAGGCCCGTCCGGAGCGTCCACATGCGCTTCGAGCGGCGGTCAGACACCCAGACGCTTGTGAGGATGTGGTTTGCGTGAGGCTGCTCCGAGACCGGACGGGGCGTGGCGTGCGCGACGAGGCGAACGTCCCGCACCATCGACGCATCACGCTCTTCCAGGTCTGGCATCTCGACGCCCGCCGTCGCCACGGGTACCACCATGAGCGGGAGTGCACACACAACCAACGCGATGCGAAGGAGCTTCATGGAAGCCGGAATGCTAACCGGCGGTCACTACAACCGTGCCGCCAGCCTGGTGCCCTGATCGATCGCGCGCTTGGCGTCGAGTTCGGCCGCTTCCTCGGCGCCGCCGATCACGTGGGTGGACACGCCGCGCTCGGCCAGCTCCGCTGCGAGACCGCGCACCGACTCCTGCCCCGCGCAGAGGACGACGGTCCCGACGTTCAGCACCCGCGGGCGTTCACGCTTCTCGCCGAAGCTGATGTGCAGACCGTCGTCGTCGATCTTCTCGTAGTTGACGCCGGTGATCGGCTCCACGCCCTTCATCGTCAGCGCTGCCCGGTGGACCCAGCCTGTCGTCTTGCCGAGCCGCTTGCCGACGCGCTCCTGCTTGCGCTGCAGCAGATAGACCTGGCGCGGTGAGGGCTCTGGTCGAGGGGGCACCAGCCCGCCCGGGGCCTCGTCGGGCTCGCCCACGCCCCACTCGGCGCGCCAGAGGTCGGGCTCCAGCGTCGCCGAGTGCTCCGAGGTCAGGAACTCGCTGATGTCGACGCCGATCCCGCCGGCGCCGATCACCGCCACCGTGTCGGCCACCGGCAGCCCTTCGCGCACGACCTGGGCGTAGTCGAGCACCGACGGATGGTCGATGCCCTCGATCTTCGGCCGCCGCGGCACGACGCCGGTTGCGACGATCACCTCGTCGAAGCCCTCGGCAAGCTCGTCGACCGTGGCCCTGTGCCCGAGGTGCAGCTGCACGCCGCTCAGCTCGATCTGGCGCTTGAAGTAGCGGATCGACTCGGCGAACTCCTCTTTGCCGGGGATCTTCTGCGCGATCGCGAACTGGCCGCCGATCTCGTCAGCGGCCTCAAACAGCTCCACCATGTGGCCGCGCCGCGCGAGCGTCGTCGCTGCCGAAAGACCGGCCGGCCCGGCGCCGACCACGGCAAACCGCTTCTTTGCCGGTGTCGGGTCGATCGTCAGCGTCGTCTCGTGGCAGGCGCGCGGGTTCAGCAGGCAGCTCGCCGTCTTCTTCTGGAAGGTGTGATCGAGGCAGGCCTGGTTGCAGGCGATGCAGGTGTTGATCTCATCGGTGCGGCCGGACTCGGCCTTGATGACCCACTCGGGGTCGGCGAGGAACGGCCGCGCCATCGAGACCATGTCGGCATCACCACGGGCCAGCACCTCCTCGGCGACCTCCGGCATGTTGATCCGGTTGCTCGTGATCACCGGGATCGAGACATGTGGCTTGAGCTTCGCCGTGACGTTGGCGAAGACCGCGCGCGGCACCGAGGTGACGATCGTCGGCACGCGGGCCTCGTGCCAGCCGATGCCGGTGTTGATGATCGTGGCGCCCGCCTGCTCGATCTCCTGGCCGAGCGTGACGATCTCCTCCCAGATCTGGCCGCCCTCGACGAGGTCCATCATCGAGAGCCGGTAGATCAGGATGAAGTCCTCGCCCGCCTGCTCCCGCACGGAGCGCACAATCTCGACCGCGATCCGGCGCCGATTTTCGCTGCTGCCGCCCCACGCATCGGTGCGGTGGTTCGTGCGCTCGGCGAGGAACTGGTTGATGAAGTAGCCCTCGGAGCCCATCACCTCCACACCGTCGTAGCCGGCCTCGCGCGCCAACGCGGCCGAGCGGCCGAACGCGTCGATCGTCGCTTTGATCCCGCGCTCGCTCAGGGCGCGCGGCCGGAACGGCGTGATCGGCGACTTGATCGCAGACGCCGAGACCGACAGTGGGTGGTACGCGTAGCGGCCCGCGTGCAGCAGCTGCATCGCGATCTTGCCGCCGGCGTCATGCACCCGATCGGTGACGACGCGGTGGTTCTTCGCCTCCCGAGCGTTGGTGAGTTTCGACGCGCCCGGATAGAACGCGCCGCGCAGCGTCGGCGAGAAGCCGCCGGTGACCATCAGCGCCGCACCGCCCTTGGCCCGCTCGGCGAAGTAGGCGCCGAGCGCCGGCAGGTTCTTCGCGCGATCCTCGAGCCCGGTGTGCATCGAGCCCATCAGGACCCGGTTCTTCAGCGTGGTGAAGCCGAGGTCGAGGGGCTCGAGCAGGTGCGGGTAGGCGGCCATCGCTTCGGCATCATGCCGGTTGCCTGGCGCTGGTGGTCTGGCGCGGCCGTGTCATGACCTCGCTCAACGTCCGCTCGGCTGCGCCTCGCTCCCACATGTTTCGCTGCGGTCATGCACCGCCGCGCCGTCCAGCAGCGCGGAATCAGGATCCCTAGACGAGGGTCGCTTGCCGCTCGTCTTCGGCGGCGAAGATGCTGTCCGCGACGGCGCGCAGATCGGAGTCGAGATGGCCGCAGAGCACGTCGCGGAGCAGCGCTCGGAGCCAGCCGAGCAGCTCGTCGACCGGTTGCACGAGCGACGCGTCGTCGGGTGCGACACCGGCGACGACGGAACGCTCGAGCGCGATCAGATGCCCGACCCGCTCGGTGACCGTTGCCCGCTGCTCGGGGATCGCGCAGAGTGCGGCGACGCGGCCCGCGAGCTTGCCGGTGTGCGGGCCCTCCGGCTCGAGCAGCGCGCGCAGCGCGAGCAGCGTGTCGGTCAGCGCCTCAGACGGGCGGTGGGCGGCGCAGGCGCGCGAGAAGCGCTGCAGCGCCCACGCGAGCTCGCCGGACTTCGGCGCGCGGCGGCCGACCAGGGACAGAAATGCCCGCAGCTCGTCCTCCTGCTGCTCAGGGATCACGCAGACGCCGCGCGGCGCGCCGCCGTCTCCGAGCGCGAATGGTTGCCAGCGCTCGCCGCCGGTGCGCACCCAGGCGGTCGGCGCAAGGTGCATCTCGGCCGCGTCATACAGCCGCAGGCTGGTGATCAGCTTGGCAAGACGGACATGCGCGTGGTGCAGCGGCGCCTCGTCACCTGCGGCCGCCTCCCACTCCAGCCGCACCAGCACCCCGGCCGCTTGAGCGTCAGTGTTGCGCTGCGCCTCGGCCGGGACCTCGGCGGTGGTGTCGCCGCACAACAGCGACAGCCCGTTGCCGAGCTCCACGCGGGCACTCTGGATCTGGACGCCGAGCAGCGGCGCGATCACCTCGGTCAGCACGCGACCCTCCATCACGATCTGCTCGAGCTCGGCGTAGGCGGCGTCGAAGCGTTCCTCGACCAGCACAAAATCGGTCGAGTCGCGGAAGACGACGGTCAGGAACTCGCGCAGCGCTTCGATCGCGCCGGCGCCGCCGCCGACGGCGGTTCGCTGGTGCGCGCGCAGGTAGGCCGGTAGGCCCACACATGCGCCGAGCGCGTGCAGCGCCGGGAGATACGCCGGCAGCAGACCGAGCAGCGACTGGTGCTTGGCGATGAAGTCACCGGTCAGCGGCCGGTAGCAGTAGAAGGTGCTGTCGCGAGTACCGGACTCGACCACCTCGAACGGCACGTCGGCCCCTCCACTGGCGTCGGAGGCGAGCTGCCACGCGGCTTCTTCAGCGAACGCGTGCAGCGCGTCGTACAACTGGCGATTGCGCATAGCGTGCGATTCGCCTGAAACCGCCGTGATCCTGCCACGCAGGATCGCTTGCAGCGGGCGCTACGGCGCCGCCGTGACCTTCAGCGGCGTGCGGATGCCCGCGCCCTTCATCCCGGGCTTGCAGGCGATCTCGTAGGAGCCTGGCTTGAGGTCGACCGTGAAGTCGCGCTTCAGGCCGGGCGCGAGGTCCTCCACCTCGGCGACGATCGCGCTGCCTGCGCCGTACACGTAGACCTCGTTGACCTTCTTGCCCTCGTTGCTCGCCTCGACCTTGTACATGCCCGCTTTGACCGCCTTGGTCTCCGTCGTACAGGCGTTGTCGGTGGCCGTGACCTCGATCTCGCCGTCGGTCTGCTTCTTGCCGCCGCAGCCGCCGGCCACGAAGATCAGCAACACCGCAGCCACGGTGCCGGCCTGCGCGGAACTGCCGCGTAGCCGGGCGATCAGTCCGTTGCCGCGCAGGAAGAACGAGAGCACGACGACCACGTAGATCGTCCAGACGGCGGCCTGAAGAACGGTGGTCTCGGGCTGGAAGTTGAAGATCCCCTTGAGCAGCGTCCCGTACCACGAGTCCGCCGGTACCTGGGCGCTGACGTCGAATGCGAGATTCGTCAGACCGGGCAGCACGCCGGCTTCCTGCAGGTCGTGCACGCCGTAGGACAGCACGCCGGCGGCGACGACGATCAGCGCGGCCCCGGTCCAGGTGAAGAACCGATGGAGGTTCATCGTGATCGCGCGGCGGTACAGCATCCAGCCGAGCGTGATCGCTGTGCCGATGCCGAGCAGGAAGCCGATCAACGGTTGAGCAGTGCTCGACGACGCCTGGGCGGCGCTCCAGAAGAACAACGCGGTCTCCAGGCCCTCGCGGACGACCGCGATGAACGCCGTCGCGGCGAGCGCTCCGGCGCCGACGTGCAACGCCGCGGCCATCTTGCCGTCGAGGTCGCGCCGCATGTGCCGCGCCTGGCGGCGCATCCAGAAGATCATGCCGGTGACGAACGCCACCGCGATGATCGACGCGATACCGCCGAAGACCTCCTGCTGCTCGAACGTCAGCTGCGACGAGGTGAAGGTCAGGATCGCACCGAAACCGATCGACAGCAGCACCGCGACGCCGACGCCGAGCCAGATCGGCGCCAGCTGGTCACGCCGCTCCATCCGCACCAGGTAGGCGATCAGAATGCTGACGACGAGCGTGGCTTCCAGGCCTTCGCGGAGGCCGATGAGAAAGTTGGCGAACATGGTGGTGCGAAGGTCCTTGGTCGACGAGACGTAGGGAACCCTAGCACGCAACGTAGGGCACCCTAAGCCTCCCCAAGGTGCGCTACGTCACGCTGCGTACGGCCCGCACCAGCAGGGGCGCCGCCGAGGCGCCGTCCACCCCGTTCTTGGCGCTGCTGGTGACCGTCAGGCGATAGAGCCCGGCCTTCTTGAGCGGGATCACCGCGCGGAAGGCGCCGCCCTTGCCGGCCCGGGCGCCGACGATGCCGACGCGCCGGTACCGCTTGTCGTGCTGCTGCTGCTCCACGACGACGACCACAGCGGCGGCGGGCGTCACGTTGCCGCTGACCACCGCGCGCCGGCCGATCCGCACGTGCGGCGCCTTGAGCACGGCGCTGAGCTGCGCCGCGGCCCGCACGCTCGCCGAGCGAGAAACTGCGAGCCCTGATTCGGTCGCAACCGAGCAGCGCACGACGCCGCCGAGCCGCCAGTCCACGGCGACGGAGAAGCGGCCGGTGTCATCGGTCGTCGCCCGCCCGATCGTGACCCAGCGGGCTGCCCCCTGCTTCTCAATCGCTACCGCGCGCGCGGCGACCGGCAACCCGTTCTCGTCGTGCACGGTGCCGGCGATCGTCAGCGCCGCGCCGTAGGCGACGGACTGGGGCGGCGCGTCGAACGTGACGGTGAGCTTTGCGGGCGGAACGAGACCGGAGGATCCGGCGAGCGCCAAGGTCCGCGCGCGAAGCTGCGGCAGCTGCGCGTAGAGCGCCTTGCCCGGGCAGTCGGTGCTGCTGCCGTCCTGGTGGCCGGAGATCCGCTGCAGCGTGACGCTGACGCCGGCGCGGTAGCGGTTCGCTGAACCGCCGGAGGAGATCAGCGTGAGGTCGCCGACGACCGGAGCACCGTGCAGCGGCAGTTTCCAGGCAAGCAGCCGGGCCACGGACTCCATTGCCGCGGGCGGAGCGTCCCCGGTGTCGAAGGTGCCGATGATCGCGACGCCCGTCGACACCGAGTTCCAGCCACCGGCCTGGGCACCGATGATCGCCTGGTCGATGCCGCCGGCGCGGCCCTCGTAGATGCGGCCGAAGCGATCGACGAGGAAGTTGTAGCCGATGTCGTTCCAGCCGTTGCCGTTCTTGTGGTACCTGGCGATCGCCAGCACGATCCCTGCCGCATCGTCCTCGCCGTAGGTGTTGGCATTGACGGTGTGGTGGACGAACGCCAGCTTCACGGTGCCGAATGCCGGCGCCGCCCGAGGCGGGACGGCTGCCGCCCCCCAGGCGGCGCGCGGGATGATCGTCGGCACGCCGACGGCCGCCGCGTGAGCCTGCCTGCGGGCGGGTGCCGCCGGTCGCGTGTCCGCAACCAGCAGCAGGTCGCAGGGGCCGCGCAGCGTTCCCCGCAGCTGCAGCTCGTCCGCTGCACCGGTCCAGGCCGGTTCGGTCGTTGCCGGCGTGACCGACCCGTCAGGACCGTGTGCGCCGGCGTGCAGCGGCAGCCACGGGCCCCATGTCCCGCCGTCGCGGCGCGCGCGCACCGCGACCGTCCCCCGGCCCAGCGCCGTGCCGCGCAGGCCGACGAGCGCAAACCGCAGCCCCGGCCGGAGCACACGCCCGCGCAGGTCCGACCCGTCGAGCGGGACGGTGACCACACCACTGCTCGCGCCCGCCACCGCGGGACGCAGAACCGCGGGCGCAAATGCCGCAGCACCGGTGGCTGCACCGAGTGCCACCGCGCTCCGGCGGGTGATCCGTCGATCCATCACAGCCGTCCAGGGTAGATGCGAGGCCCCGGACCTGCGCCATTACCCGCTCAGCAGGCTGCCGAGCCCACCGCCGCCGCCACCGGAGGCAGGGAACTGCGGGCGGCCCTCGGAGGGCTGCACCAGCACCCACCCTTGTCCGGCGAACGCCATCTGGAAGGACTCACCGGAGGACTTGCCGATCAGGCTCTTGAGGTTGATGTCCGTCTTGATCGAGGTCGTCACGCCTTCGGACCACGTGATCGCCGCCTGGGCGTCAGCGAAGGTGGCGGCAGAGGCGACGTTGAGCAGGACCGGCGGTCCATCGGAGAGGATCGCAACCCAGCCGGTGCCCTTCAGCGACGTGTTGTAAAGCCCACCGCCCATCATGCCGCTGGCACCCTGGACCCGCTCGATGTCCCAGTCGATGTCGGCGTCAAACGCCAGCAGGTTGGGGCCGTTGACGGTGATCTTCTCGCCCTCGAGGTAGATCAGGTGGATGTCCTGGGCGGTGTCGGCAAGGAAGACCTCACCGGTGCCGCTCATCTTCATCAGCGTGGTGCCCTCGCCGGTGACGGCCTTCTTCAGCATCCGGCCCATGCCGCCCGAGCCGGCGTGCTCGAAGGCCACCTGGCCCTGGTAGGCGACCATCGACCCGGCCTTCGCCTGAATCGTGTTGTTGCTCAAGGAGACCTTCAGCAACTTGGAGTTCTGCATCGCGAACGAATCGGTCGATGCGGTTTCGTTGAACTGGGCGAGCGTCGTCTGCATGGCGCAACCCTACCTGCCAGCGATCTTCGTGATCTCCTCGATCGTCCGTTCCGGTGCATCCCACATCGCCTGGTGCCCGCAGTCGGGGACCACGACGGAGTGCACCGAGGGGGCCTCGATCGTGCGCGGCTTGAGCAGCCGGTCGATCGCACCGAAGAGGACGACGGTCGGCACCGCGAGCGCTGCGAAGTCCTCGAAGTACCCGGCCCGCATCGCTCTGCTGACGCGGGCGTAGTCGCCGGAACCGACGTGTGCGCGCGTCATGTGGACAGCGACCGCGTATGGCACGCGTTCGGGATGACCGACGAAGCTGCGCAGCACGATCCGCCGCAGATGTGGGCTGTGCAGGGCGAGCGGAATGAACGGCTGCGCGAGCCGCCCGAGCCGCTGGACCGTGACCGTCAGGTGATCGGGCGGCAGCGGTCGGCGCCAGGTGCCGGCCGGACAGATCGCAGCAACCGATCGTGCGCGGCCGAGCAGGCCGAGCTCCATCGCGATCCAGCCACCCAACGAATGGCCCGCGACGTGTGCCGTCGCGATCCCGAGCTCGTCGAGGTGTTCGGCGACGCGCAACGCGAGGGCCGCGGGCGTCGGGACGATGTCTGCCGACAGTGACGCAGACCCACCGAACCCCGGCAGATCGATCGCGATCACATCGAACGTCTCGGCGAGGCGCTCGACGATCGGATCCCAGGCGTGCAGATCACTGCCGATCCCGTGGATCAGGAGCAGCGGCTCGCCAGCCCCCGAGCGCTGCTGATGGAGTGGCACGCGCCTAGCGTAGTACGGAACCGATTTGCGGCTTGCCGCGCTCGTCCTCAGCCTGGCTGAGGTCGTCCATCGTCGTGCCGCGGCGGCCGTCGGCGGCGACCAGCAGCCGGAAGTCGTGCGGGCTGGAGGCGAACTCGAGCGCGTCTTCCATCGTGATCTTGCCGTCCTTCAGGTGATGGAACAGCGCCTGATCGAAGGTCTGCATGCCGTAGTAGGCGCCATCGGCGATGACTTCCGGCAGGCGGCTCGTCTGCTTGTGATCGAGGATCAGGTCCTTGACGCGGCCGGTGCTGCGCAGGATCTCGCAGGTCGCGAGGCGGTGCTTGCCGTCGGCGGTCGGAACCAGCCGCTGGGAGATCACGCCCTTCAGGGTGCCGGCGATCATCGCGCGGACCTGGTCGTGCATATGCGGCGGGAAGAACTCGATCAGGCGGTTGACCGTCTCGGCGGCATCCACGGTGTGCACCGTCGAGAAGACGAGGTGGCCGGTCTCGGCTGCTGACAGCGCGGTCTGCACCGTCTCCTCGTCGCGCATCTCGCCGATCAGGATGACGTCCGGGTCCTGCCGCAGAACGCGCCGCAGCGCGGTCTTGAAGTCCGCGGTGTCCATGCCGATCTCGCGCTGGTTGATGATCGAGCGCTTGTCGACGTGGAGGAACTCGATCGGGTCCTCGATCGTGACGACGTGGCGCGCTCGTGTGGAGTTGATGTGGTCGATCATCGCCGCGAGCGTCGTCGACTTACCGGAGCCCGTGGTGCCGGTCACGAGCACGATCCCGCGCTCCTCCTCGGCGAGGGCCTGGATGACCGGCGGCAGCTGCAGCTCCTCGATCGTCTTGATGCCGAACGGGATCGAACGCATCACGAGCGAGACCGCGCCGCGCTGACGGAAGCCGTTGACACGGAAGCGCGCGAGACCGGGAACCGCATACGAGAGGTCGACCTCACCGTCGCGTTCGAACTCGGCCCGCTTGGCAGTGTCGGTGCCGAGGATTGCGGCGAGCGTGTTCTCGGTGTCCTCGGGCGTCAGCGGGTCGGTGCCGGGAATCGGCACGAGCACACCGTTGACGCGGCAGAGCGGCTGGGACGGCACCTTGAGGTGCAGGTCGGAACCGTCCTGCTCGACCAGGGTTTGCAGGGCACGCTGAAGATCGAACGACACGTTCTGATTGTCGGTCACTCCCGGCCGGAACTCAAGGCGTGTTGGACGCCTTGCGCTCGGGCTCGCTCAGCGGCGTCGCGGTCGGCGGGGGTGGCGACGGACCACGCCGAACGTCGCTGCGCCTCCGGCTCCGCTCCACACGTTCGGACTTAGGTCCATCGCCACCCCCACCCTCCAACGCGCAGGGAGACGGCCCCAAACCCCGGCGAAGCTGATCAGCGAGCCGCAAAGGAGTGGCCGCTCAGAACGCCGGACGACCCTGACGCGTGAGCGGAGGGCGGGGCGGCGCATGGCCGCAGCGAAACATGTGGGAGTGCCGCGGAGCGGCACGTACGTTGAGCGAGGTCATGACACCGCCCCGCCCCACCACCAACGCTGGTTAGGCGACGTCGCGCAGCTTCTGCGCTTCAGCCAGCGACTGAAGCTTCTTGAGCGACTGGTTCTCGATCTGGCGGATCCGCTCACGCGTGACGTTGAACGTGCGGCCGACCTCGTCGAGCGTGCGGGGGTGCTCGCCGCCGAGGCCGTAGCGCAGCTCCAGCACGCGGCGCTCGCGGTAGGAGAGGTTCTCCAGCGCTTCACGCAACGCCTCCTTGGTGAGGATCTCCGCAGCGCGCTCGTACGGTGATTCGGCGCGCTCGTCGGCGATGAACTGCCCGAACTCGGACTCTTCCTCGTCACCGACCGGCTTCTCGAGCGAGATCGGTGCCTGAGCGGAGCGCTTGATTGAGTCGACCTCTTCCGGGTCGATACCCGTGACCTCGCCGATCTCCTCGGCCGTGGGCTCACGACCGAGCTCGGTGACGAGCTTGCGCTCGGCGCGGCCGATCTTGTTCAGCTTCTCGACGACGTGGACGGGAATCCGGATCGTGCGGGCCTTGTCGGCCAGCGCCCGGGCGATCGCTTGGCGGATCCACCACGTGGCGTAGGTCGAGAACTTGAAGCCCTTGCGGTAATCGAACTTCTCGGCGGCGCGCACCAGACCGAGCGTGCCCTCCTGGATCAGGTCGAGGAACGGCAGACCCTGGTTGCGGTAGTTCTTGGCGATCGAGACGACGAGGCGGAGGTTCGACTCGACCATCTTCTGCTTGGCGTCGAGGTCACCGCGCTCGATCTTGCGTGCCAGATCGACTTCTTCCTGCGCGGTGAGCAGGCGCACCTTGCCGATGTCCTTGAGGAACAGCTGCAGGCTGTCGGTCGTCATGTCGGCGCGCAGATCCAGCGCCGACTTCTTCTTGCGGCCGCCGCGCTTGTCCGGCGCGCGCTCAACCTGGTTGGCGGCGGCGGTGGCGGGGTCGATCTCCTCGACCAGCTCGATCTCGTTCTTCTCGAAGAAGCCGTGCAGCTCCTCGATGTCCGACTCGTCAAGGTCCACCTCGGCGACCGCCTGGGCGATCTCGGCGAACGTCAGAACGCCCGCGACCTGGCCGCGCGCGAGCAGGCCCTTGATCTCTTCTAGCTCATGGAGTTCAACTGCTGACATTGGGTCCGTTCGGGGTCACGACGCCTGCATCCGCAGGCTGGTCCAGTGGTCACGAGAGGGAGCACTACCGGGCTCACGCCATGCTCCGGCGCGCGCCACGACAAGCTTCAGTCTCAGAGTAGCCCGTCCGGCCACGCACCGGGCCACGTCCGCGTGCAACCATGACGGCATGTCGACCTCCGACCGTGACGTTCTGACGAGCCTTCCGAACACCCGTCCGACCCGGCGCAGCAGCAAGCGCCCGGCGACAGCAGGCGGGGCCACGGCCGTGAAGGCCAGCGCGAAGCCGAAGACGGCTGCAAAGCCGAAGCCGAAGGCCACTGCCAAGCCCAAGGCCGCACCGCAACCGGCTGCTGCCACGAAGCCCAAGACGACCTCCAAGATCGGCGTCCCGAAGGGCCAGTCAGCCCCCGGAGCACGCGTCCGCGAGGAGTTGCCGCCTGGCTCGATCCCGGCTGCGGGATGGGACACGAACACGGCGCCGACGCCGTCAACCAGCGGCGGATTCAACACGGACGATCTCCTCGGCACGGCACTGTCGGCCGCAAGTCAGATCGCGCAGATCGGCCTTTCGAGCGTCAGCAACAGCGCTCGATCCCTGCTGGAAAAGCTGCCCCGTCCCTAAACGCCTGTGGCTTGGTTGATCGCTATCGCGATCGTCGCCGTGGCGATGCTCGTCGCGACGGTCTTCGCGTGCCAGGCGCACCGGTTCGTGCGCGCGACTCCGGGCATCGATGGGGTGACGATCAACACGCCGATCAACAGCACGACGGTCGGCGAGGCCGGCGCCTGCAGATCCGTGCAATCGGCAGAGATCACGCTGCCCGGCGGCGTCTTGAGCGACCTTTGGACGCCGACGATGCTCGAACGGCTGGGACGCACGTACTGGGCGTTTCTCTCGACGTTCACCTTGCATCTCGCACGCGTCTTCTACGCCGAGGACCGTCGCTCGGTCTCGTTCCTGATCCGCCCGATCGTCTTGCTGGGCTTCGCCGCGCCGGAGTACGAGACGGGCGAGGACTGGGGCCGGATCCGCTGGCAGATCACGCACGGCCTGCTCGTCTCGCGCAAGGGACGCACCGAGCAACGTGGGCACCTCGAGATCGAGGTGCGCAAGCTCGAGGACCTGCCCGATGGCGGGGTGCGGGTCCACGTCGAGGTCGAGGTCGGAAGCTTCTACCCCCTCTTCAACCGGCTCAGCCCATGGCTGTATGCCAACACCCAGTCACGGATCCACATCCTGCTGGCGTATGGCTTTCTGCGCCGGATCGTCGGCCGTGATCTCGAGCAGTCGGTGACCGGCCGGTTCGCTCAGCCGTAACGCTCGGCCGACAGCTCGCGCAGCTTGGTGCGGTCGTGGCGGGCGTGGATGCGCCGCACCGTGCCTGAGCGTGAACGCATGACCAGCGATTCGGTCGTCGCGGCCCTGGCGCCGATGTAGCGCACGCCCTGCAGCACGTCACCGTCGGTCACGCCGGTCGCGGCGAAGAAGCAGTCGTCGCCGCGCACGAGATCGTCCTGCGTCAGCTGGCGGTCGAGGTCATAGCCGGCATCGACGGCTTCCTGGCGCTCGGCCGCGTCACGCGGCCAGAGCTTGCCGACGAAGCCGCCGCCGAGCGACTTGATCGCCGCGGCCGAGATCACGCCTTCCGGCGTGCCGCCGATGCCCCAGAGCAGGTCCACGGGCGAGCGATCGGAGACCGCAAGCATCGAGGCGCTGACGTCGCCGTGGGAGATCAGGCGCACCCGCGCACCGGCGTCGCGGA
>Ga0209023_10001804_pt1 | contig 27903 bp, 22 predicted proteins | sample LakOneMetagenome_FD_187468 | JGI IMG/M metagenome (GOLD analysis project Ga0209023, IMG submission 187468) | Freshwater and sediment microbial communities from Lake Erie, Canada (SPAdes) (version 2) | ecosystem: Environmental > Aquatic > Freshwater > Lentic | place: Lake Erie, Canada...
GCTCACCCTCAAAAGATGAGCGCTGGACGACGGTGAACGGGCCGCCGTGGCGGGTGACCTAGTCGCCCGGGGGGACTGTTAGATGTTCCAGCGGTCGTCAATGCAGGCGCTCCAGTTGGCTGCCTGATGGGTCGGCGAGCACGACGGCGAACCGCCCTGGCGCGACTTAGGTCGACAGGATTGCGGTCACGCTCCCGCCCTTGGTGCCGCTGCCCTGGGCGATGACGACTGGTTGCTCCATGTAACCCCAATGCCGCGGCAGGTGAAGACCCCGCCCTTGGGGTTCACGAGGAACAGCGTGGTCCCGCCCCGTCCGTCAGCGAAGGCTGTGACCTGCGCTCGGGGCATGGTCGAACTGTCAGAGGCGTTGGACCAAAGGTTGAGCAGGAACGCGCGATGCGCTCGCCGACCGCGACAGCGCTGATCCGGGGCCCGGCAACGTGGCTCCCTCGGACACGCCGAGCCACGGCGTCTCCGCGGTCACGTTGTTGCCGATCAGGGCGCGCGCCGACTCCCAGGCGAGGGTGCAGTCGCTCTGCTCGAGCCGTTCGACGGGCACCGTGGAGATTCGGGCGATCACGCCGTCGACGACCTCGACGACCTCGACGACGCGAACCCGTCGTACTCCCGCAGCCCTCTGGCCGGTCCCAGCGCGGCGGTCTGGAGGACCAGCGGGTGGTGCCTGTCCAACCAGGAGGCGGGTCGCCGATGGAGCTCAGCGGGTAGCCGTACGGCGGCAGGGGCACCCAGGTGCGGGCGACCCGGGGTCGTGGCCGCGGGAGGGACGAAGGGCGACTGGTAGTGGCTGCCGGGCCAGGCCGTCAGCGCAGGGACGGGCTCGACGTCACCACCTGGCTGGTGAGGCGGATCCCTCGCGGCCGGCCATGTGACCGCTCCAGGCGGCGACCAGGTCGCCGTTCGGACGGAACGTCAGCTGCGGGTCGTGAAGAGCGGTCCAGCGGTCCCCGGACAGCTGCACGGGCTCCGACCAAGTGCCTTCGGAGGGCTGCAATCTAACCCAGAGCTGTTCGAGACCCGCTTGCCCTGGAGCCACGAGATGGCCAGGGCTCCGTTTGGCCAGGACGCGAGGCGGATGATGCGGGCGCGGATGCCGGGAGGGGTCACGGGAACCCCCACGCCCCACGTCCTGTGCGCGGGCTTGGTGGCGACATAGACCCTGCGGTCCTCGGCGCCGAAGGCGACCGTGCCGCGGCCCGCCGCATCGAGCACCACCGGTTCCTGCGCGGCCGTCCAGCGCCGGGTCCCCACCTCGACTCCGGGAAGCCAGGCTTGGCCGGCCGGCCTCTCGTAGACCACGACGGCGAACGATGCCGTCTCATCGTCCAGGTTGTCACCAGCAGGTCGCCGCCGGCGTTCTCGGCGACGCCGCCCAGGTTGCCCGTGATGCCGGGGATGGTCTGACTGCTCCAGTGACCGATCAGCGAGCGCTCGTGGAGGACGAACTCGCGGCCGTCCTCGATGACCGTCGCGCGTCCCTCCCGGTCCAGGAGCGCCACCTCCGGGAAGCCCTCGGGGTCGATCCGGACGGTGGGCCCCCATGACCCGTCGTACGGTCGGAAGGCGGCGTACAGCCGGGGCGTGAGGTCGTCCTTCTCGGCCGCGCCGTCCTTCTGCATCCAGGACACGATGGTGTCGCCGCGGGCGTTGATCGCGATCTGGTGGTAGACGTGGACGAAGACCCGGTCGGCCGTGCTGGGGTAGGTGAGGTCGACCGGTCGCTGCCACCGGCCGTCGACCCAGCGCCGCGTCACCAGCCCCATCCCGTGGGGCTTCCGGTAGGACACGGTCACCCGTCCGCGACGGTCGGTCGCCGCCACCGGATCCCGGCCGATCGTGAGATCGAGGGGTCGCGTCCAACCGCCGCCCGCGGTGCTACGCGCGGTGAGGACGTGCCGTCCGCACCCCCACACGGCCGTGGTCACACCGTGGCGGTCGGTGACCAGCCGCAGCGAGTCCAGGTAGTCGGCGCAGGTCGGCATGATGACGTGGGTCGGTCCCACCGTGGGGGTACGCGCGGCGGGGGCCGCGTCGGAGCCGGCGTACGTCGGCGGGGAGGCGGGCAGTGCGAGGAGCGTGGTGGCGAGGGTGATCGTGGCGAGCCGGTACATGAGGGCCTCCTCGAGTCAGCGCGGGGGTGGGGGCGTGGGCAGGACGCGGCTCACCAGACGGATCCCGTCATGACCGGCCAGGAGTCCGCTCCAGGCGGCGATCAGGTCGCCGTTCGGGCGGAACGACAGCTGCGGGTCGTGGACGGCGGTCCAGCTGCTCCCGGTCACCTGGACCGGCTCCGACCAGGTGCCAGCCGCGGGGCGTACCGCCAGCCACAGCTGCTCGGTGCCCGGCTTGCCGTCCAGCCAGGAGACGGCCAGGGCGCCGCCCGGCCTGGAGGCGAGGCGGATGACGTGGACGCGTCTGCCGCTGGGTGACACCGGGACGCCCGGGCTCCACGCGCCGTCGGCGGGTCTGGTCGCGACCGCGACGGGGCCGGTGTCGGAGACGAAGGCGACCGCGCCCCGTCCGGCCGAGTCGAGTACGGCTGGCGCTTGGTGCGCTCTCGGGTACCTGGCGCCGACCTCCACCCCCGGCAGCCACGGCTTCGCGGAGGGCTTCTCGTTGGCGAGCACCGAGTTCGTGGGAGCCCAGAGGACGAAGGTGGTGACCAGCATGGCGCCCGCGGCGTTGCCCGCGGCGCCGGCGAAGTCACCGTCGATGGACGCGGCCGAGTGCGCGACCCACTGGTTGGCCGGCGTACGCCGGTAGACCTCGTAGTCGATCGTCGCAGTGAGGATCGACGCATGTCCGGTTCCGTCCACCAGCGTGGCGTCGAGCCATCCCCGGTCTCCCACTCGGACGGTGGGCCCCCATGACCCGTCGTACGGGCGGAAGGCCGCGACTTTGTAGATGGGGTAGCTGTCACCGTCGGCCTGGCCGTCCTTCTGCATCCAGGCGACCAGCGTGTCGCCGCGGGCGTTGACCGCGATCTGGTGGCTCTGGACGTAGACCGAGTCGGCATGGCTGGGCTGGGTCACCTCGACGGGCCGCTGCCACCGGCCGTTGGCCCAGCGCCGCGTCACGATCCCCATCCCGTGGAGCATCCGGTAGGCGACCGTCACGCGGCCACGGCGGTCGGTCGCGGCCACCGGCTGGCGGGCGACCGCGAGGTCGACGGGGCGCGTCCAGGTGCCGGCCGCGGTGGTGCGGGCGGCGTAGACGTGCGGCCCGCACTCCCAGGCGGCCGTGCTCACGCTGTGGCGGTCGGTGACCAGCTGGGGCGACACCACCTCGTCGGCGCAGGTCGGCATGATCACCCGCACGGGGCCGGGTTCGGGGGCGGTGGCGCCCGGGGCGGCTCCCGCGCCGGCGTACGTCGGCGGCGTGGCGGGCAGGGCGAGGAGCGTGCAGGTGAGGGTGATCGCGGCGAGCCGGTACATCGGGACCTCCTGGACCTCACCGTGCTCTGGTCGGGAGGGGCGCCCCAGGGTCGAAGGTCATGGCTGGCTTGTGACGCTCCGCACCGGCCCTACACCTCAACGCGAGACCTCGCCCGAGAGCGGACGAGGTCTCGATGACTTCTGACCAGCCGGTCGAGCTCAGAAGCTGTCGTTGATGGTGATCTTGTCGTACTTCTTGGGGAGCTTGTCACCGCTGAAGCAGGTCAGGCTGACCGTGGTGCCGGGGTCGATCGTGTCGCTGGTGCAGTCGCTCAGCGCCAGCACCTCGGTGCCCTTCCAGAACTTGATCTCGACCAGCGCGCTGTCCTTGCTGTCCCGGTTGTTCTCGACCTTCAGTCCCTTGACGTCGAGGTCGCCGATGGCGTCGGTGCGGACCGACCAACCCGCCTGGTAGCTGAACCCTGAGACCTCGAACGCCTCGCCGGCCTTGATGGCCATGGGGTTGTCCGGGCCGCCGGGCTGGGCGTCTTGCGACTTGACCTCGTCGATGGCCTTGTCGAGCTCCTTGGCCGCGCCGCCGATCAGCGCCACGCAGCCGCCGATGAACAGGATGAAGACGAGGAAGACCCCGATCAGCACGTTCCTGAGGGTGTGGCTCTTCTTGACGGGTTGCTGAGGCGGGTAGCCGCCGGGTTGCGGCGCGTAGTAGCCCTGCTCCGGCGGGTAGCCGGGCTGGGGAGACAGGATCGGCTGCTGCGGGTCGGTCGGGAGTGATTGGTTCTTGGACACGGGTACTCCGTTGGCTTGCCATGCTCGAGGCCGATCTCGTCGGCCGGGTCGCGAGAGGTGCAGAACTCGTCAGCTGACCCAGACGACCGGCTTGCTGCTGAGACGGAGCGTGTCGCCGGACCGGGGAGATGGTGCCGCAGAGGGCAGTCAGGGATGCCGCGACGGCGAGCCTGATCTTCACGTGTCTCCATCTGGTGTGGCCTTCAGCAGGCACCGAGCTGCCCGCCTTTCAACGTAACCCTCCGACGGCTCTGCCCTGGCATCGGGGCGAGGGTCGGATGCTTCGAACTGGTGACCTGCATCTCTGCTTGAGTGCAGTTGAGGCTCACTTGCCGCCGATGAGTTCGGCCAGTGGGTGGGGGTCGGTGTCTGCGGCCTGCTGGAGGAGTCGGTAGAAGAGCATGCCGCGGGCCTTGGAGTTGCGCCGGTTGAACCGGAAGGTGAACTCATCGAGGTAGTAGGGCAGGTGGGCCTGACTGACCCGGTAGTGCAGGGTGCCGGCGGTCCAGCGTTTGAGCAGGGAGGAGACCAGGTGGGGTCCGGGCATGACCGCGTCGATGTCGGCGACGAGGTAGCCGCCCTTGGTGCTGGGGGTGGCGTGGTGGCCGTATCCCAGGGCGGTGAGGCGCTTGAGCATGAGGGCGCCGTCGGTGTGGACCGTGGTGCCCGGGGTGATGACCTCGGTGGCGAAGTCGATCATGTCCAGGCCGCCGGCCTGGGTCGTAGCCTGGATCCGGACCCGGCCCAGTCGGCCGGCGGCGGAGCGCTCCACGGCGATGGTGACCGGGTAGTCCCCGTTCAGGAAACTCTGGTCGAGCTCGACGATCACGCCCTGGTCTGGGTCGCCGAGCCGGTCACGGTCGGGGCGGACCATGGCTCGGCGCAGCTTGTGCAGCCAGGCCCACGCGGTCTCATACGAGGCGAACCCGAGGGTGTCTTGAAGACCCTTGGCCGAGACCCCGTTCTTGCTCGAGGTCACCAACCAGATCGCCGCGAACCAGGTCGAGAGCGGCGTGTGGGAGCGGTGGAAGATCGTGCCGGCGGTGACCGAGTCTTCAGCCCGCAGACTGGGCACATCCGCAGCCCCCGGCCGGTCGCCCAGAACTCCCCACCACCACACCGTGGGCAGCAGAAGCCGTTCGGCCAGCGCAGCCCGGCCAGGTACTCACGACACGAGCCCTCATCGGGGAACCACTCCCGGAACTCCTGATAGGTGCGTGGATAGTCCACCCCACCAACCGGTCTCTCCCAGGACACCATCCCAGGCTACTGCACTCAAGCAGAGATGCAGGACTGGTGATCGTAAAGTGTTGACAGGGATCGGTTTAGCCGCTAGTGTTGGGGACGCGAGAGTGACTCAATGGCCCACCGTGTGGGCGAACCAGGGAACGACGACGAACAGCTGCCACTCGAGCGCTTCGCCACGTCGTCGTCCGTCCTGGGAGAGTCCCGATGCTGCACCCGATCCTTGAGGTCATCGTGGGGAACAGGGCTGCGTTGAAGTCGGTGGCCGACTGCAATCCGACGTTCATGTCGACCGCCGACAAGGCCGCGGCGTTGACCGAGCTGGTCGCGTTGCAGGCCCAGGAGACCGAGCTGCTGCTCCGCCTCCTGGCCAGCGCGCAGGATGTCGCGGAGGGTACGGCGGCCAGGGATGCCGGGGACTGGCTGGCGCATGCGACGCGGTCGCGTCACGAGGACACCCGTGACGCGTTCCGGTTGGCGGTGGCGTTGGACCGCCGCTACCAGGTGCTGGCCCGGGCCTTGCGCGACGGGGAGACCAACCTCGCGCAAGCCCAGGTGATCGCCCGCGCCCTGGACGGTCTCCCGCGGGAGGTGCCGGCCGAGATCGTCGCTATGGCTGAGCAGCGGCTCGTCGGCGACGCGGCGCTGTTCGGGCCGCGTCAGCTCGCCCGGCTGGGGCGGCGGATCCTGGACCTGGTCGCCCCCGAGATCGCCGACGCCACCGAAGCCAAGCGGCTGGCTGCGTTGGAGGAGGCGGCGCACCGGAAGACCCGGCTCTCGCTACGCCGGGTCGGGGACGGCACCACCCGACTCACCGGACTGTTGCCGGATGCGGCGGCGACCCGGTTGGCGACCTACCTGGAGGCGTTCACCAACCCCCGCAAGGACCCCGAGGGCCGCGGGCCGGTGTTGACCCGGGCCGGTGACCCGTTGGACCGGTTGCCCTACCCCCGCCGCCTCGGCGAAGCGTTCCTCCACCTGTTGGAGGTGGTGGACCCGAAACGGCTCCCGGTGCACGGCGGGGACGCGACCACCCTGCTCATCACCATGACCCTGGACCAGCTGCGCGCCGAGCTCGCGACCGCGGAAGTCATCGGCGCGAGCCACGTCCCCGGCGACGACGACGGCTGTTTCGTCACCGCCGCCGAAGCAAGGCGCCTGGCATGTTCGGCGAACCTCGTCCCGATGGTCCTGGGCGGCAAGTCCGAGATCCTGGACCAAGGCCGCGCCCAACGCCTCTTCACCGCCGCCCAGCACCGGGCGTTGATCTACCGGGACCGGCACTGCCGGGCCGAGGGCTGCCACATCCCGGGGACGTGGGCCGAGGCCCACCACTGGATCTCCTGGCTCCTGGGCGGGCTGACCGATCTCGACAACGGCGTCCTCTTGTGCCGCCACCACCATCTACGTATCCACGACCCCGCCTACACCACCGAACGACTGCCCAGCGGCGACATCCGATTCCACCGACGCAGATGAGCATGCGTCAGCGACGCAGGACGTACCACCGGAAGGGAGCGCCCCGCAGCGGGCCGCTGTCGACCTCGGTGGAGGACTCCGTGGCGGACTCGACCGACCACGGGGCGGGGAACAGCGCGCCCAGCCCGGCCTCGTCGAGCCCCCGCGGGCCCATGCCCGTGCGGGGGTGGACCGCGTGGACGACCATGGTCGCGCCGGCGTCGGTGTGGGCGGTGACCCAGGTGGCGAACGCCTGCTGGTCCGGGGGCGGGAGGCCGTGCAGGCAGCCGACGTCGAGCACGAGGTCGAAGCTGCCCGACACGTCGCGGTCGAGCCGGGTGACGTCCGCCTTGACGAAGCTCACCCGCCCGTCCACGCCGGCCGCGGCGGCACGGGCGCGGGCCGCGCCCAGGGGCTTGGCGACGGCGTCGATGCCGACGACGGTCCACCCGTGCTCGCCGAGTCGTACGGCGTGCCGGCCGGTGCCGCAGCCGCAGTCCAGGGCCCGGCCGGGCGGGAGCTCGGCGAGGAGGTCGGGGATCGGGCCCACGTCGTCGTTGCGCTCCCACGGGGTCATGCCGAGGCGGTAGAACATCGCGTACGGGTTGGGCATGACGCCCTCCTTCGGTGGCAACGACCAGATTGGATGCAGTGACACTGCAATGAACGCACTGCTACTGTGACCGGCGTGAGCGACGCTGTCAAGACCCCTCCGGAGGGCAGGGCGCGCAGCACCTACCGCCAGGAGCAGGCCCAGGCCACCCGTGACCGGATCTCCGCGGCGGCGCGGCGGCTGTTCGCGGCCGACGGCTACCGGATGACGACGATGACGGCGATCGCGCGCGAGGCGGGGGTGGCCGACCGGACGGTCTACAGCGCCTTCGGGGCCAAGCGCGAGATCCTGTCGGCGATCTGCGAGCAGTGGCTCGAGGACGCCCACGCGCGGGAGCTGGTCGGTGCCGCGGTGGCGGCGACGGGGGAGCGCGAGACGGTAGCGCTGGCGGCGCGCTTCCTGCGGTCGCTCTTCGAGACCGGGTACGACGTGATGCGGCTCTTCGACGCGGCGATGGCCGAGGACCCGGAGACCCGGGCGCTGCTGCGCGCCAAGCTCGACGGCCGCAACCAGGTGATGGCCCTCATCGTCGACTCGATCAAGGACCGGCTGACCGTGCCGCTGCCGGTGGCGCAGGCGGTCTACCGGGCCCTCGCCGCGGTGGGCGTCTACCAGGAGCTGGTCGTCGAGTCGGGGTGGAGCATCGACGACTACGAGCAGTGGCTGGTCACCGAGCTCAGCCGACAGTGGCTGGGCGGTCCAGCCGGGCCATGACGGGTGTGGAGAGCACTCCGTGCACCAGCACGGAGGCCACGATCGTGAAGGCGACCGTCGACCAGAGCCAGTTCTGGTTGAGCACGTCGGCCTGGCCGGCGGCGTACGCCAGGTAGTAGAGCGAGCCGACGCCGCGGACGCCGAAGAACGCCACCGCCCAGCGCTGCGGGCGGTCCAGGCCGTCGCGGCGCGGCTCGGGCCGGCCGCGTACGGCGAGCGCGGCCAGGGCGGCGGCCGGGCGGAGCACGAAGATGAGGGCGAGCCCGATGCCGACGCCGCGCCAGTCGAGCGCGTCGAGCAGGCCGCGGGTCAGGGCGATGCCCAGGACGAGCAGTACGAACAGGGTGAGCAGGCGCTCGAGGCGCTCGACCACCTCGTGCATGGCGGCGTGGTAGTCGTGGGCGCGCTCGGCGGAGCGGAACGCCAGGGCGCAGGCGAACACCGACAGGAAGCCGTAGCCGCCCAGCACCTGCCCCACGCCGTACGACGAGACCAGCGCGCCCAGCGCGAGGAGGGACTCGCCCCGCTCGGCCACCCGCAGCGACCGGCTGGCCGAGCGGAAGGCGACGTACGCCAGCAGGCGGCCGACCACGACCCCGGCGACGACGCCGATGAGGACCTTGGCGACGAGGTACCACCCGAGCCACGCCAGCCCCCAGTGCGCCACCCCGCCCTCGGTGGCGAGCAGGATCGCGGCGTAGACGAAGGGGAACGCCAGGCCGTCGTTGAGCCCGGCCTCGGAGGTGAGGGTGAACCGGAGCTCGTCGGTCTCGTCCACCTCGTGGTCCCCGGTCTGCGGGCCGGCGACCTGCACGTCGGAGGCCAGCACCGGGTCGGTCGGCGCGAGCGCGGCACCGAGGAGGAGCGCAACGGCGGGCGCGACGCCCGCGGCCCAGCCGAGCAGGGCGACGGCGGCGATGGTCAGTGGCATGCCGATCGCCAGCAGCCGCCAGGTGGCGTCCCACCGCCGCCGGCTCTGCGCGTCGCGGAGGCGCAGCGGACGGTCGATGGCCAGCCCGACGCCCATCAGGGAGACGATCACGACCAGCTCGGTGACGTGCTCGATCGCCGCCCGGTTGGCCTGCGGGTCGAGCGGCAGCCCGTCCGGGAGCGGCGTGAGCCCGATGACCATCCCGACGCCGACCAGCACCATGGGCGCGGAGACGGCCCAGCGACGCAGCAGGTCCGGGAGTACGACGGCCAGGAGCAGGCTCGCCCCGGCCACCAGGTACACCAGATCGGCGGTCAGGGGATGGGAAGTCACAACAGGGTGGAGGTACCCGTTCCGACCGTCTTCAACGTCACGTCGTCAATCGCCTGGTGAGGAAGTCCGCCATCGTGGCCGGGGTGCGTCCTGCGACCGTGGCGACCACGTCGGTGGGCTCGGCGGCACCGCCGGCGGCGTACCACGCGTTGGTCTCGGTGACGCCGGCGGCGACCCACTCGGGGACGCCGGCCGCGACCATGCCGGCGATGGCGTCCTCGGGCGCGACGTCGACGTAGGAGACCTGGCGGCCGAAGGCGGTGCCGAGCCGGTCGGCGACCTCGGTGTGGTGCAGGGCCTCGGGGCCGGTGACGTCGTACGTCCGACCGGCATGGCCGGGCATCGTCAGGGCGGCGACGGCCACGGCGGCGACGTCGTCGGGGTCGACCCAGGCGATCAGGGCGTCGCCGGCGGGCACGGGGAGGATGCCCATCTCGGTCACCGGCTGGGTGTAGAGGAACAGGTTGTCCATCAGCTGGCTCAGCGCGAGGACGGTCCAGGGCAGCCCGGAGGCGGCGAGGTCGTCGCGGATCCGCGCGTGCTGGACCGGGATCCGCCCGGCAGCGGGGTCGTCGAGGCCCATGGCGCCGACCTTGACGACGCGGGGGCCTGTGCCGGCGCGGACCGCGGCGTCGATGACGGAGCTCTCCTGGCGCCGTTGGTCCGGCCCGGCGGCGGAGACCAGGTAGATCGCCTCGCAGCCGGAGACAGCGGCGTCCCAGGCGTCGGGCTCCTCGAAGGCAGCCACCACGATGCCGGCGTCGGCGGGCACCTGGTCGGCCTTGGCAGCGTCGTGGATCTGGGCGCGTACGTCGAACCCCCGCTCGAGCAGCTGGGCGGCGACGCGGGAGCCGGTCTTGCCGGTCGCACCTGTCACGAGAATCATCGGTCCGTCCCCTTCGTTGCTGGGTCCCCTCACGGGGCCTGCGACCGATGCTGCTCGCCGACGGTTCCCATGGCGTTCCCACGGCCCTAGGCTCGGGCGGTGGGGTCCCTGCTGGACGTCCACGTGCTCGGTGGACACGAGGTACGACGGCCGGACGGGGACCCGATCCAGGAGTGGGGCCGCCCGACCGGCCGCAGGCTGCTCTGCCTCGTCCTGCTGTCACCGGGCCGCGTCGTGACCCGCGAGGCCGCGATGGCCGCGCTCTTCCCCCAGGCGGGCGACCGCGCCGCCAACGCGCTCGCCAAGGCGGTCCACTGGTGCCGGCAGGCGCTGGGCGAGCCCTGGCAGGGACAACTCGTGTCGGCGGCGGGCGAGATCGGGTGGTCCGGCCCGGTGCTGCTCGACGCCGACCCCGTCCTACGGCTGGCGCGACACCAGGGCGACGTTCTCACCGCTGAGGAGCTGCGCGGGCTCGCCCAGGATGAGCGACAGTTGCTCCCGGGCTGGGACGAGGAGTGGGTCGAGCCGTTCCGCGAGGAGCTCCGGCTGGGTCGCCAGCGTGCCGGCGCCCTGCTGGGTCGGTCGCTCGAGGACTCGGGCCCCGAGGGCCTCGAGGCGGCGATCGGGATCTGGCGGCGGCTCGTCGACGCCGACGAGGTCGTCGAGGAGCACCACACCGGGCTGGTCCGCAGCCTCATCGCAGCGGGCCGCGCCGACGACGCTCGCGCGGCGTACGTCCGGTGCCGGCGGGTGCTCTGGACCGAGCTCGGAGTGGAGCCGGGCGCGGAGCTGGAGACGTGGCTGCGCCGGCATCGGACCGTCGTCGCCGGCGAGGCGATGCCGGTCCCGCACCTCCCGCCGATGCCCCGCGAGGGTGACTCCTCCGCCGGCGGGTGGCGGGCGGCGGCGACAGGCCGCGACGAGGAGCTGGCCGAGATCCTGGACCATCTCGCACCGACCTCCGCGGGCCACGGCACGAGCCTGACCCTGGTCGGCTCCGCTGGCGTCGGCAAGACCGAGCTGCTGCGGGCGACCGCGGACCGGTGGCGCTCCCGGGGCTGGCTGGTCGCGGAGACGGCCGGCCGGTCGGGCGGCGGCCCGGCGTACTCCACCGCCTCGACGGCCCTGGCGCGGCTGCTGGGCGACGAGGCGACCGACCTCACCGCCCTCCTCGCGCCCGCGGCTCGTCGGGACGTGCCGACCACGCGCCAGGAGCGAGCCGACGACGCGCTCCACGAACGGGTCGCCGACCTGCTCGACCGGGTGGCCTGGATCCCGACCCTGGTCGTGGTCGACGACCTGGACGACGCCGATCCGGCGAGCGTGCGCCTGGTCCACCACCTGGCGCGACGCGGCGGACCGCGGCTGTGGTCGGTGGTGGCGGCGACCCGGTACCCGCAGGCAACTCTCCCCGGCAGCCACCTCGTCGGCGTCCAGGCCCTGCCGACCGAGGTCGTGCGGGCGATCGTCGGGGCCAAGCACGCCGGCGCGGGCGACGCGGCGATATCGCTGGCGGCCGAGCGGTCGGAGGGCAACCCCCTGTTCGCCCTGGAGCTCGCCGCTCTCCTGACGATGTCGCCCGAGGCGCCGCCGATCCCGCCGTCCGCGGTCGCCCTGCTGCGTCAGCGGCTGTCGCTGCTGCCGCCCGGGCAGCGCCTGCTGATGCCCCTCGTCGTCATCGCGGGCGACGACGCCACCTGGCCGGTGCTCCGGCTCGCTGCGGCCCGCCTGCCCGATGCTCGCCTGCCCGATGCCCGCCTGCCCGATGCGGACCTCACCGAGGCGCTGGACCGGCTGCGGGACGCCGACCTCGTCAGCCAGAGCCAGGACCGGTCGGCCCCCGCGCATCCCCTGATCGGCGAGGCCGCCCTGGCGCTGCTGCGCCGCAGTCAGCGCGCGGCACTCCACGACGCCGTGGCCGACGCCCTGGCCGAGCTCGGGGCGTCGCCGCCGTCGGTGGCCCACCATCGGGTCAGCGCCTTCGAGCACGCGCCCCGGAGCGACCGGGCGGTCGCCGCCGCGCGAGCCGCCCATGACGTCGCGAGCGCGGCGCTGGCGCAGGGGCGCGACGCCGAGGCGGCCGCGATGGCGCGGTGCGTGCAGCGCGCCTGGGCGTCCTGCGACGCCGGCGACCGCCGTACCCTCGACGCGCTCGCGTCGGACGCGCAGCTCATCCTCGGGCACGCCCTCGCCGTGAGTGCGCCGTCGGAGGCGGCCGCCGCCTACGAGAACGGTCGGCGCAAGGCGACCGACGACGAGACCCGGGGCCGGTTCCTCCTTGCGGAGGGCTGGCTGCACTACATGCACGGCGACCTCGCCCGGGCCTCGCAGGTCTACCAGCGGGGCTTGGCGCTCCCGGACACGTCCGGGCCGATGTCCGCCGCGCTGCTGACGCACCTGGGCTGGGTACACGCGCGGCAGGGCCTCTACGACCGCGGGCTCGCGCTGTGCGACGAGGCGCTGGAGGCGATGAGCGGCTGCGACGACCCGCTGGTGCTCGGGACGGTGCTCGACCGGCGCAGCATGATCCTCGCCTTTCTCGGCTCGACGGACGAGGCGCGGATGGCGGCGGACTGCGCCTACGAGGTGGCGACCGCAGCCGGCGACGCCTCGCTGCTCTCGGTCGTGCAGGGACATCGCGGCAACATCTGCGGTCGGCTGGGGGACTGGGAGGCGGCGCTGCGCTACCTCGACGAGGCGGTCGAGCTGGCGCGGTCCGCGGGCGATGCGTACGTCGAGTCCGTGGCGTGGTGGGCGCGGACCGACGTACTCACCCGTCAGGGTGACCTGCCCGCGGCGCTCGCTGCCAACGCCGAGGAGGAGCGAGCCCTCCGGCTCACCGGCAACCCGGTCCACCTCGCGGCGTGCGCCCGCCGCCGCCGCCGGCTGCTGGGGGAGGACGACCTCACGCCCGCTACGCCCGCCGGCCGAACGCCCTGACTGGGTCTCCTCTGCATAATCGAGGACATGCCCACCCCCGAGTCGATCTTCGACCTGTCCTACACCGACAACCACGGCCAGGAGGTCGACCTCGGCCAGTACCAGGGCCACCCGCTGCTCATCGTCAACACCGCCAGCCAGTGCGGCTTCACCCCGCAGTACGACGGCCTCCAGGAGCTGCACGAGCGGTTCGGGGGCGGGCAGCTGGGGGAGCAGGGGCTCGTCGTGATCGGCTTCCCGTGCGACCAGTTCGGCGGGCAGGAGCCGGGCGACGACGCGGAGATCGCGGAGTTCTGCCGGGTCAACCACGGCGTCTCGTTCCCGCTGTCCACCAAGGTGGAGGTCAACGGCGGTGGGACCCACCCCGTCTTCCAGTGGCTCAAGAGCCAGGCGGGCGGGATGCTCGGCTCGCGGATCAAGTGGAACTTCACCAAGTTCCTGGTCTCTCCCGACGGCCGCACGGTCAAGCGGTACGCCCCCACGGTCGCGCCCGCCAAGATCATCGACGACGTCGCCGCGCTCGTGGACGTCTGACGTGCTGCCCCGCAGTACGCCGTCCGCGCAGGGCGTCGACCCGCGGGCCCTGCTCGACCTCGTCGAGGCCCTCGACGCCGACCCGGAGACCGAGCTCCACAGCGTGATGGTGCTGCGCCACGGCCACGTCGTCGCCGAGGGCTGGTGGGCGCCGCACGAGCCCGGCCGGGCGCGACTCGTCTACTCATTGAGCAAGAGCTTCACCTCCACGGCGCTGGCCTTCGCGGTCGCCGAGGGGCTGCTCGGGCTCGACGAGACGGTGCTGTCGCACTTCCCCGAGCTCGACGCCGAGGTGACCGACCCGCGCAGCCGGGCGACCACCCTGCGGCACCTGGCGATGATGGCCAGCGGCCACGACCGCGACATGTGGCAGGAGGCTCTGGCCGGCGATCACACGGAGCCGGTGCGCGGCTTCCTCACCGTGCCGCCCGACGCCGAGCCGGGGACGCTGTTCGCCTACAACCAGCCCTGCACCTACACGGTCGCCGCCGCCATCCAGCGCGCGGCGGGGATGAGCCTGGTCGACTACCTGCGGCCGCGGCTGCTCGACCCCCTCGGCATCGGCGAGGTCGGCTGGCAGGCCGGGCCGCCGGGGCGGCAGCTCGGGTTCACCGGGTTCTTCGCCCGGACCGAGGACATCGCCAGGCTCGGCCAGCTCTACCTCCAGCGCGGCGCCTGGGAGGGCCGGCAGCTCCTCGACCCGTCGTACGTCGACCTGGCGACGGCCAAGCATGTCGACACCGCCCAGCAGCAGGACAACCCGGACTGGCAGCAGGGCTACGGCTTCCAGTTCTGGCAGTCGCGGCACGGCTACCGCGGCGACGGCGCCTTCGGCCAGTTCTGCGTCGTGCTGCCCGAGCAGGACGTCGTGGTCGCGATGACCGCCGGCACCGAGAACATGCAGGCCGTGCTCGACCACGTGTGGGCACACCTCGTCCCGGGCCTCGGTCGCACGGTGGAGGACCCCGACACCGAGGCCGCGCTCACCGCGCGGCTGGCGTCACTGGCCCTCGCCCCGTGCGTGGCAGACGCCGACCCCGAGCCGGGGACCTACGCCGTGTCCGGCGAGGATGCGGCGGCGACCTCCGTCGTACGCCTCGAGGTCGGCGACCGCGAGGTCACCCTCGTGGAGGACGGCGACGCGGTGACGTTCCCGATCGGCGTCGGCTCGTGGGCGCGCTCGGTGCGCCGTACGGCGCGCGGCGACGAGATCGCGGTGGCCGCGAGCGGTGGCCGGACCAGCCAGGAGACCCGCCTCGAGGTGCTGTTCGTCGAGACGCCGCACCGCCTGGATATCGTCTGCGACCCCGCCACGGGGACGGCCCACGTGGCGTGGCGGATCCAGCCGCTGCACGAGGGCGCGCTGCGCACCCTGTGCCTCCCGCGGCCCGCCGCTGGTTGAGCCGTCGAGGATCGAGGCGGAGCCGTTTTGCCCGTTCGTTCGGACCTACAAAGGGGGTCCTTGGGCTGGATGCTGAGCGTGAGCACCGGGCCGCTGAGGGCCGATTGTAGGTCCGAACCACACGGTCACCCTCCTGGATCTGCCCCACCTGCCTGTGGATGACCGGCTCCGGGTCGCGCGCGACTTGGGCAGCATGGGCGAATGGATGCGGTGACGGCCCTGGAGCGGCTTGGTGGAGTCGCCACGGCCGCGGAGCTCGAGGCGCTGTCCTCGCGTCGGCGCGTGGTCAAGGCGGTGGCTGCCGGCGCCGTGGTCAGACTGCATCGAGGCAGATACGCCCTCCCAGGGGTGGAGGGAGCAAGGGCGGATGCCATCGCGCTCAGCGGTGTCGTTTCCCATGGGTCTGCCGCCTTGTTGTGGGGCTGGCCCGTGAAGTGGCCTCCGAACCTGTCGTGGGTGACAGTGCCTCGCGGTCGCCACAAGCGCCACTATCGTGACCGGCGCGCCAGGGTGGTCATCGCCGACCTGGGCGCGGAAGAGGTCGTTGACGGTGTGACCTCCCCGCTGCGCACGGTCCTGGACTGCGCGCGGCAGCTCCCGTTCGACGAGGCGCTGTGCGTGGCCGATTCGGCACGGCGCTCGGGGCTGGTCAGCCGGTCGGAGCTGCTGGCCGCGGCGGCGGCCGCGCGGGGACCGGGCTCGGCCAGTCTCCGCCGCGTCGCGGAGGTGGCCACACCACTGGCAGCGAACCCGTTCGAGTCGACCCTGCGCGCGATCTGCCTCGAGTTCCCGGCACTGGTCGTGGAGCCCCAGGGTGAGGTCCGGGCCTGGGGACGGGTCTGGCGCCCCGACCTGGTCGAGCGCTCGCGAATGCTGGCCATCGAGGCAGAGTCATGGGAGTTCCACGCGGTCAAGGATGCGTTCGCGCGGGACTGCGTGCGCTACACCTCGCTCACGCTCGCGGGGTGGCGGGTCATCCGGTTCACCTGGGAGCAGGTCATGCACCATCCGGAGTTCGTCCGGCAGGTCCTGACCGAGCTGGCGACCTGGCCGGCAGTCGCCGTCTGACCCCCATCGGCGAAGAGGCTCTGCGAAACTGTCAGTCGTGACACACATGGCGCCGGTCGGCGCGGCCCCGGCCCCCGGCCCGGCCCCCGGCCCGGCCATCCGCGCCGACGGGGTGAGCAAGATCTACCGGCTCGGCTCGGTCGAGGTGACCGCGCTCCGCGACGTGTCGGTGGCTGTCGACCCGGGCGAGATGGTGTGCGTCATGGGCCGGAGCGGCTCCGGCAAGAGCACGCTCCTGCGGCAGCTCGGCCTGATCGACCGGCCGTCCGCGGGCCGCATCCTGCTGGAGGGGGAGGAGGTCGCCGGCCTCTCGGAGTCGCACCGGGCGCGGCTGCGGCTGGCCCGGCTCGGCTACGTGTTCCAGGAGTACGCCCTCATCGCGTCGCTGACCGCCCGGGAGAACGTGTTCCTCCCGGCGATGATGCGCGGCATGGGCCGCAAGGCCAGGCGCGCCCGCGCCGCGGAGCTGCTGGAGCAGGTCGGCCTGGGGGACCGGCTCGACCACCGCCCCAAGGAGCTGTCGGGCGGTGAGCAGCAGCGGGTCGCGATCGCCCGGGCGCTGGTCAACGAGCCCACCATCCTCTTCGCCGACGAGCCGACGGCCAACCTGGACTCGATCTCCGGCCGCATCGTGATGGACACCCTCGCGGACCTCAACCGGCAGCTGGGGGTGACGATCGTCTTCGTCTCCCACGACCCGGATGACCGGGTCTGGGCCGGCCGGGTGCTGACCCTGCGCGACGGCGTGGTCGACTCCGACGAGCGCGTGGCATGATGCGGCCCCCGTCATGAGGCCCGCCCCATGAGACTGCCGCGCACCCGGGTCGCCCTGTTCCTCGCCGTCCGGTCCCTCGCGCGGGGCAACGCGGGTGTGAGCGCGATGGCGGTCGCGATGATGGCGGCGATCTTCGTCAGCGTGATGTTCCTGCCCTCGCTGATCGGCGGCGCGTCCACCCGGCTCAACAGCCAGGTCGTGGACACGCTCACCGGCGACCTCACCATCCTCCCCACGGGGACGACGAGCATCGACCACGTGGCGCCGTACCTCACCGACGTCCGGGCGACCGACGGCGTCCGGTCCGCCACCGCCGTACGTCGGGTGGGCAACCAGATCAGCCACGGCGACATCACCATCGCCCAGGGCATCGACGCGATCGACCCCACGTCGTACGCCGAGGTGTTCAGCACGCCGGGCCACCTCATCGAGGGCGACTTCCTGCAGCCCGGCGACGCCGAGGGCATCGTGCTCGGAGTAGGGGCCGCGGGCGCCGACCGTACCGACCTGCGGACCTACGGTGGCTCGCTCAAGACGGTGCACGCGGGGGACGAGGTCGAGGTGGGCCTGGTCGGCGGCGAGACCCACACGTTCGTCGTGCGCGGCGTCTACCAGAACGACTTCCCGCTCAGCGACCTCGGCGCCCTGGTCACGACCGAGGCGGCCGACCGCCTCGCGTCGGGCGACGACCTGTCGGCGCGGGTGCGCGACATGTTCGCCGCGATCGACGAGCTGAGCGGAGCGCTGGGCAAGGCCGGTGACCAGGCGGAGGTGCTGGCCGACGGGACCTCCGCGCTCCTGACGGGTGCCGCGCAGCTGGCGGTCACCAGCCGTGACCTGGCCACCGGCACCGGTGACCTCGCCGGCGGCGCCGACCGGCTCCGGACCAGCGCGCGCGCGCTCGCGGGGAGCGCCGACGAGCTCGCGGACGCCGCCGACAAGCTGGCCGCCGGCCTGCGGACCACCGACGACCAGCTCGCCGGACCGGCCGTCGCGGTCGCCGGCTCGGCCGCCACCAAGACCGCCGCGGTCGCCTCCGGCGCGGGCTCCCTGGCCCAGAGCTGCCCGCCCGGGGACCCGGCCTTCTGCGCGGCGGTGGCCCAGCATGCCCAGCTGGCGGGCGAGGCGGCCGGTGTCACGGCGGCCTCGGAGTCCGCCACCACGCAGATGGCCGATGCGGTCGGTACGGCGGCCGACTCCGCCGAGGCGCTGGCCGCCCGGCTGCGCCGGCTCGCCGACGCGGCAGACAGGCTCGCCGACGCGGCCGGACGGCAGGCCTCCGGGACGACCCGGCTCGCCGACGGAGCCACCGAGCTGGCTTCGGCCGCCGACGAGCTGGCCGGCCGGACCGACGACGTCGCCAAGGCCTCCTCCGCCCTCGCCCGAGGGCTGCGCGACGGAGCCCGTGTCGACACCCCCGACCGCGCGAGCCGCGACGACCTGCTCGCCACGCTGGACTCGGCGGGCGACCCTCCAGGGCGGCACGCGGCGACCCGGGTGGTGCTCCGCACCGATCCCGGTACGACGTCCGCGGCCCTCGAGGAGCGACTCGCGCCGCTGCGTGACGGCGTCGACTTCCAGGACCCGAGCCAGCTCGCCTCGGCGATCCAGGACCAGCTCGACACCTTCGAGCTCATCAACAACATCATGCGGGTGATCTCGCTGCTGGTCGCCGCGATCACCGTCCTGATCATCACCTACATCGACCTCACCAACCGGCGCCGCCAGATCGGCATCGAGCGCGCCATCGGCATCCGGTCCAGCGCCATCGTCGGCAGCTACATCGTGAAGTCGATGATCACCGCGCTGGTCGGGACGGCCCTCGGCTGGCTGCTGTTCCGCACCGTGATCGTCCCGTACGTCGACCGGCACCCGTTCCACTTCCCCAACGGCGACGTCACCCTGGGTGTCGACCCGGCGACCGTGCGTGCCAACGTCGTCATCCTGCTGACCGTGGCGGCGTTGGCGGCGGCGCTGCCGGCGATCCGCACCGTGCGGATGCGCATCCTCGACGCCATCTGGGGCAGCTGAGCCCCGGCCCAACCGCCCAGACGGCCGACTCAGACCCGGGTCGCCGTGAAGAGCAGGTACTCCCACTCCATCGCCCCGTCGCTGAGGAAGTCGTCCCCGAGCGCGACGAGCTCGGCGTCCAGCGCGGCGGCGCGGGCGGGGTCGTCGGCGAGCGAGCGGTAGGCCACGATCGTCGGGCCGTAGTGGGACTTGAAGTAGTCGAGGAACTCCTGGCCGCTGCCGAACGCGTCCACGCGCAGGGTGCGCTGCTGGGCACGGACCTGGTCGACGCGGTCGCCGAAGAGGGCGGTGACGTGGTCGACGTGGCCCCACAGCGGCGGGGGCATGACGCCGGGCGGGGGAGCGGGGACGTACGGCTTCATGGTGGCGAACATCCGCCCGATGAAGCCCTCGGGCGTCCAGCTGACCAGGCCGATCGTGCCACCGGGGCGGACCACGCGGGCGATCTCGTCGGCGGTGGCCTGATGGTGCGGGGCGAACATCGCGCCCACGACGGACAGGACGGTGTCGTACTGCTGGTCGGCGTACGGCAGCCGCTCGGCGTCCGCGGTCTCCCAGGTGAGGCTGAGCCCCTCGGCCTCGGCGTCGCGGCGTCCGCGCTCGAGCAGCTCGGGGGTCAGGTCGGACGCGACGACCCGGGCTCCGCGCCGGGCGGCGGGGACGGCGGCGTTGCCGGTGCCGGCGGCGACGTCGAGGACGTGCGTCCCCGGCCCGACGCCGGTGGTCTCGACGAGCTCGTGGCCGAGCTCGGCGATGATGTCGTGGGCGATCGCGGGGTAATGGCGTTTGAACTACTCGGGATCGGGGGCTGACGTGCAACTCGTCGCACTTGGTGTTTACGGACTGAACGGTGAACGTCGGGACGTCGAGTTCCGTACTGGAGCGCTCAACATCCTCACGGGCAAGTCGAAGACCGGAAAATCGGCCATCCTCGACATCGCCGAATATTGCTTGGGGCGGGACACCGTCACGATCCCGACCGGCGTCATCAGCGACAACGCGTCTTGGTACTACCTGCTCGTGCAGTTCGCGAGCGGCCGTGTCCTCATCTGCAGGCCCAACCCTGAGTCGGCGAGCACGAGTCGGGCGATGGTTCGGACCGGGGGCATGGACCTCGCCGCCCCCGATTTTGAGGAGTTGGAGGTCAACGCTGACACCGACGTCGTACGGGACACCTTGACTGAACGGCTGGGCGTAGAGACCTTCAGGGTCGAGTCGGAGCCCGGATCGCTGCGAGCCACCTTCGATGTCACCGTCCGTCAGGCTCTCTTCTATTGCTTCCAGAGTCAGGGAGAGATCGCCAGCAGAGACCTTCTCTTCCATCGTCAGGTAGATCGGGACATCGTCGCGACGATCCGCGACACGCTGCCCTACTTCCTCGGGGCCGCTACTCCGGAACAGGCGGCAATTCGGCGTCAGCTCATCGCTGCTCGACGTACGCTGCAGCGCACCCTGCACACGATCTCTGCAGCTGAATCTGACCTTGAGCAACAGGATTCACGCGTTACGCATCTGGTCGAGTCAGCCGCAGCACTCGGTGTCCTGCCGAGCGATGCGGCCATCGGCGCAAGCCAAGGTGTCCGCTCCCTCCTGGAGCAGGTGCTTGCGCACACCGACACCGCCGAAGCCTCAACCCAGGGCGATGCAGCGGCGCGACGGCGGGGGCTCGTCGACGAGGAGCGGACATTTCGGAGGCGGATTCGCGAGATCGATGACCAGATCGAACTCCTCGACCGGCTCCAGAAGGAGCAAGGCAGCGCTGAGCAAGAGAGTGAGTATCAGGTCGAGCGCTTGCGCGCGCTTGACGTTCTTGTTCCAAAGGCTGACCTGACCGCCGGCGATGTGACGACCTGCCCTCTCTGCGACCAGGGCATGTCCCACCCCGATGAGACCGTCGATGAACTCCGGGCGACGCTTGGCCGCTTGGAAGAGCGATTGGCATCGTCGTCGGGTGTTGTGACTCGTCGCAACGCAACAATCGAGCGACTTCGTGGAGGCCGCGCCCCGCTGATCGAGGCGCTTCAAGAGACGCTTGTTGAGCTCGATGCCATCGCGCAGCAGGAGAGCGCTATCGCGAAGGGTCGCGAGCGTGGCGAACGCATCGCCTTCCTTCAAGGCAGGGTTAGCCAAGAGCTGGAACGTGGCGTCGACATCGTCGGCGACCTCTCCGAGTTGCGGGCAGCCGAGCGTCGTCACCGTGGGCAGGTCGCCCGACTCGAGGAGCTCGCGGAGCGCGACAATCAGGATGCGCGAATGCGGGAAGCGGTCGACTCGGTATCTGAGCTGATGACCGACTACGCGCGGACGCTTCAGCTCGAGGGTTCGGAGCACTTCGTTCGCCTCGATCCAGTGCAGTTGACTGTCGCGGTCCAGCGGCCGGGCGGCCGGGTGCCGCTTGCCCGCATGGGTTCCGCTGAGAACTGGGTTGGCTACCACCTCGTGGCTCACCTCGCTCTCCACCACTGGTTCGCCACCAACGATCGCCCCGTGCCGAGGTTTGTAATGTTCGACCAGCCCACCCAGGCGTTCTTTCCGGAGGAAGTGGTCGACGCCGCCGATGACGAGAACGCAGACTGGGAAGCCGTCCGTCGCCAGTTCTCACTCATGCGCGGTGTCGTTGACGCGCTCGATGGGGCGCTGCAGCTCATCGTTTGCGACCATGCCAACCTTGCGGACGCTTGGTTCCAGGACGCGGTGATCGACAACTGGCGAAATGGCGTTGCCCTCATTCCATCCGATTGGTTTGCCGTCGACGAGAGCTGACTGCGGGTTGGGATTCAACAAGTCATCACTACGTCAGCCTTATGTGACGTCGTGCCCTGCACCACCGAGTGACCCGAGCTGATGGGGGAGCGACCCCATCCCTGGTTCTGGCGCTGGCCCAGTCGACGGCACCGGGGTTCGCGCCGGTACAACCCGGCCATGACCACCCTCATGAACGCCGCACTGCCGGCCTCCACCACCCTTGCCCTCACCTCCACCACCCCGGCCCTTCCCGCCGGGTTGACCGATATCGACGCCGCGTGCATCACTGCGGCGATCGCCGCCGCCCGGACCGAGTCCACCCGCACCGTCTACGACCAGGCCTGGAGCCAGTGGGAACGCTGGTGCGCTGCTCGCGGCATCCCGGCCTTGCCCGGCGATCCGCTCGCCCTGTGCGCCTACCTCACCGAGCGCGCCGAGGCCGGCAAGCGACGGGCACCCTCGACATCTCTTGCACCGCCATCCGACACGTCCACCGCATCACCGGCGTCGAGGACCCCGTCGCCTCCGAGGCCGTCCGGCAGGTGCGCCGCGGGCTGATGCGCACCTACGGCGCCGCGCCGCGCCGACTGGCCCGACCGCTCACTGTTGATGAGATCCGCCAGATCATCGCCGGCATCGACCGCACGGCGCCCATCGGCATCCGCGATGCCGCGGTCATCCTGCTCGGCTACGCCTCCGCCCTGCGCCGCTCCGAGATCGTCGCCCTCGCCCTCTCCGACGTCGAACACAAGCCCGCCGGCCTCCTGCTCAACATCCGGAAGTCGAAGATGGACCAGCAAGGACACGGCCAACAGGTGGCCGTCGCCCACGGCCAGCACGCCCTCACCGATCCCGTCGCGGCGCTCAACGCCTGGCGAACCGTGCGGGGCGAGACGCCCGGGTCCTTGTTCACCCGGATCTGGGCCAGCTCCGTCAGCCTCCAACCACTGTCCGGGCACGTCGTCGCCCGCATGCTCCGCGCCCGCGCCGTTGACGCCGGGCTCGACGGCACCCGGATTACGGCCCACTCCCTACGAGCCGGCCACGCCACCGCCGCAGCCCTGGCCGGCGTGCCCCTCGACCGGATCGCAGCCCAGACCCGACACAAGGACCTCACCGTCCTCGTCACTCGCTACATCCGCCCACTCGAAGCGCTCGCCTCGACCTCGAGCAAGGACCTCGGGCTCTGACCGGACCAGGCTTCACAGGGACCTCGCGGCCGCGGCAATCACCCGGCATCGCGGGGGAGCGACGAGCGGCAAATAGACGCCCAGCTCGGATCTCACTCGATCCGTAGCTAGCCGTGTTGCCAGACCTTTACCGAGGACACGAGGAGCAGGATCACCAGCAACGGTACGAGGACCAGGCTTGGGACCACGCCGAGCAGGAGGCCGCCAGCGATGGCTCCTGCGATTGACCCGGCGGCCATGAAGGCGAGGAACCTCTTGTTGGCACCCAACACTCGGAACGACTGGTCGCGGCTGTACCGAGCGAACGCGACGAGCATCGTCGGCAACGAGACGGCGAGTGACAGGCTCCCAGCGACCTTGATGTCGATGGCGTAGAGCAAGACGATGGTCGGGATCAGGAGTTCCCCACCGGCAACTCCCATCAGTGCCGCGACCACGCCGATCCCCACCCCGGCTGCCACGCCTGCGATGACCTGCCAGGGTCCGGTGATGCCCAGCGGGGAGATGGTGCCGACGTGGGTGAGGAGCAGGGTGGCTGCGATCAGGACAAGCAGGAGTGCCAGGACCCGGTACAGCGTTCGGGATCGCATGCGGGTTGCCCAGGTTGCGCCGAGCCAGGCACCGACCAGGCTTCCTGACAGCAGGTTCACGACGATGGGCCAGTGCGGTGCGATCTGGTCGTAGGGCACCCCGAGAAGTCGAGCAGGCAACGCAGTGAGCACGACGACCAGGCTCAGGGCCTTGTTCATGATCACTGCTTGAAGCGCGACGAACCCGAAGACACCGATGAGCACTGGGAGCCGGAACTCCGCACCACCCAGGCCGATCATCCCGCCGAGCAACCCGATGGCAGCCCCCGACCCGAAGGCGAACGGTGCGGAACGGCGGACACTGCCAGCGTCCACCGTTGCGCTGGGACCAATCGTCGGATCACTGGTCCCGGGAGTCTCCTGGGTCATGGATGCACGCTACGACGCGCCTGTGGCGCTCGGCGTCCTCGTCCCACCGTGCGCATGGTCATCGCCCGCGAGCCAGTCTCGGCTGAGCGCGGAGATGGAAGGGCTCGTCGGCCTCATGGGCGAGAGCGAGGGCCGCGCCGAACGGGGGTAGCGTTGAGTTGCAGCCATCCCTACGAGAAGGTGCCGGAACATGTCATACGACTTCACCGCAGTCTCAGCTCTGGAGATCCTCGATTCTCGCGGCGGGCCCACCGTGCAGGTGTCGGTCACTTTGACCGACGGCTCGTCGGGCATCGCAGGGGTTCCGTCGGGCGCCTCGACCGGAACGCGGGAGGCGGTTGAGCTGCGTGATGGTGACAGTTCCCGGTACGGCGGCGGCGGCGTCCTGACCGCCGTGGGCAACGTCAACGGCGAGATCACCGACCTGCTCAAGGGCAAGACCTGGCAGACACTCGCCGAGATCGACGAGGCCATGATCGCCCTGGACGGCACCCCCAACAAGGGCCGCCTGGGTGCCAACGCAATCCTGGGTGTCTCGATCGCCACCGCCAGGGCGATGGCCGCTTCGGAGAACCAGCCGCTGTACCTGTGGCTGCCCGGCTTCGGCCAGGCCAGGCGGATGCCGGTGCCCTGCTTCAACGTGCTCAACGGTGGCGCGCACGCCCCGAACGCGCTGGACTTCCAAGAGTTCATGATCTCTCCGCTGGGTGCCGCGAACATGGCCGAAGCCGTCCGTGCCGGCGCCGAGGTGTACACCGCCCTGCGCAAGCGCCTCTCGGTCGCCGGGCACAACACCGGCCTGGGAGACGAGGGCGGCTTCGCGCCCAACATGGCCGACCCCGAAGAGGTCCTTGCCGAGATCGTCTCCGCCATCTCCGACGCCGGCTACACCCCCGGCCGTGACGGCATCGCCATCGCCCTTGACCCCGCCGCGTCGGAGTTCCACAAGAACGGCACGTACCGGGTCAACGGACAATCCCTGTCCAGCGCCGACATGATCGCCCGCTACGAAGCGATGGTGGAGGCGTTCCCGATCTGGAGCATCGAGGACGGCCTCGGTGAGTCCGACCGCGACGGGTGGCAGAAGCTGACGGCAGCCTTGGGCCAGAAGATCCAACTCGTAGGGGATGACAACTTCTGCACCAACCCCGCCATCATCTCCGCCGCGATCACCGACCACATCGCGAACAGCGCACTGATCAAGGTGAACCAGATCGGCACGATCACCGAAACCCTTGAAGCGATGGCGATCTGCCACAACGCCGGCTACACCCAGATGGTCTCCCACCGCTCCGGGGAGACCGCCGACACCTTCATCGCCGACCTCGTCGTGGCCACCGGTGCCGGACAAATCAAGACCGGCGCACCCGCGCGGGGCGAACGCGTCGCCAAGTACAACCGACTCATCGAGATCGCAGCAGCTAACCCCGACCTCCCGTACGGCCTGGCATAGGTCGCCGACAGGGCGACCGCCTCATCCACTGGCAGTCCCTACCTCAAGCAGATCCGGTCGCCGCTCACGGGGGTGTCTCCGCCGAGGTCTGCCGTGGGGAAATCAGACCTGTCGACGGCTGTGGCGCGGTCGGACCCTCGGGACTCGTCCTGCGTCGCGCAACGTGCTGGATTCGACAGGTCATCGAAATGTCATCTGAAACGATGGGCAACTGTCCCAAGACGTTCCGATACAGTTGGAGCCGTCCGATGGGGAATCTCCGCAAGAACCCGAGGTTTTCCTAGGGGACCCGAGCGTTGCAGTAGTCCGGGACGGGCCTCTGATCACGTCCAGAGGTCACAGGTTCAAATCCTGCCCCCGCTACCAATGCGATGTCCCGCGACGCCGTTGGCAGGTGTGTCGGGACATCGTTGCATCTCAGGTCCGTTTCGGGGGTCTGGTGGGCGGCCGAGTGGCGGGTGGTCCTTGGTCGGGTCGAGGGTGAGTTCACGGAGGAGTTCGCCGTTCTCGGCGTCGACGACGCGGATGTAGAGGTCGGCGATCAGGGCGAGGACTCGTTTGCCGCGGTGCTCGCGGCCCAGGCCGGATGTGGCGTAGCTGGCTGTCGTGTCGCGGGTGATCACGCCAGCGGAGTCGATCTTGTCTCGGCGGACCCGGAAGTGGACCGGGATCGAGGGCTTCACCGGACGGGCTTTCAGGCGGGCGTCGTAGGCCTGCTGGGGAGTCTTACGGTGCCTGCGCAAGCAAACGAAAGTGGCACCCCAGTACTCACAGCGTGGGAACCCGTGGCCGTCGAGCCAACTGCGCATATCGTGTGCACCATGAGGGACCTGCCGAGAAACTATGCCACTGAGGTTCAACGTGCGTTCGGCGTATGGGCGGCTTGGCCGCCAGAGGATCCTCTCAGAATCGGGACTCTCGGTCGGCTCGAGAACGGACTATTTGTGCCCGAGTCGTCGCTCGACGGCCGTGGCATGGAGATCGCCACACAGACCAGCCCGGGCACCAGCCAACGCTTCTATGCGACCGAGGGCAAGGTGTCCCTCTCCATGACTGCGGGGATCGAGAGCAAGGGATCCGGTGCGAGAGCAACGATCGCTTTCGCGTCTGGATCCGCGATTGTTGTGGCTCTCTCTGACTGCCGAACCGTGCGACCAGTCTCGCCTGTTGCTTTGCTCGACGCGATGTGCACGCAGGCACAGACAGACTCGTTCGACCAGGATTGGCACGTGATCTCTAGCCTCACGGTCGCCTCGGCAGGATTGATAGCAATGAGCAAGAGTTCCGACGCCACATTGGAAGTCACCCTGGGTCAAGCCGCAGGCACGCTTCAAAACGCTCTCCTGGCGGGCGGGGGGCTTGAGATCACAAGGGCCGTTTCAATGGGCTTCCATACCACTATCCAGGGCGCCGTTACCCCGCTCTTCACGTTGCAGCGCCTTTCGCGGCGCCGGGGGCGCGTCATCTTGCGTGGCGAAGACGCTTACTTAACACCATCGAGAGAAGTCCCGTTTGTTCTCACCAGCGTTGACCCGGAGTCCTAGGTGCCAGGCCGAAAGTCGTCGATCCGGCGTCCGATGATTCGTCATGACTGACGTCGCAGCGCTCCAACCCAACGGCTCGGCCCACGACCATGAGATCTTCGATCTCATGTTGTCTGAAGTCATCTATGGGACCAGAGCGTATTGGCAATTGGCCGGGACCGCGGGTCGGCCTGAGCATCGTTTCATGACCGATTTACGAATCAACCGCACATTGAGCGATGCTCTTCAGTACGGATTCGCGGGCCTCCTGGGTGATGAGCGTGAGGAGGTCATCCAGCAAACTGCGACCAGTGTCCTCGGACCGGTGGTGGACCATGTGCGCACCACCGGGGCGGTTGGCTGGCGTCTGCGGATGATCGTGACGGAACTGAATGGTGCCCTGCTTAACCTCCCCCTTCGGGAGGCAGCCAAGAGCGTCGGCCTTGATTCGACCCATCTTTGGTACAGCCTGGGTCCGGCCGGCGGACCGCCCGACATGCGTCCATTGGCAATCTCGAGCGCGATTGGAGTATATGCATCGCCGAGTGGGGCTGAGTCTCTCGACATACGAAGGGAACTCAATAGGCACCAGGCGATCTTCTACCGGGCCCGCGTCCCCTTCACCCCGATAATGTACGAGTCGCGGCCCGACAATTTTGTGGCGCAACTTGCTCGCTCGAGCGATTCGGTGCTGTTGCATGTTTCGGCACACGGTGTTGGAGACGGACTCGTGTTCATTGGCGGGGAAGGACGCGACCAGGGGGGACTGGCCGTCTCTGAACTCGCGAGCGCCCTGAAGCCAAACCCAGTTGCGCTGGCCTTTGTTGCAGCGTGCTCATCCTTCTCGACATCCGACCAGTCACGAAACCCGGAACTCGATTCCATCCGGGATCGATGGAGG
>Ga0209023_10001805_pt1 | contig 27891 bp, 30 predicted proteins | sample LakOneMetagenome_FD_187468 | JGI IMG/M metagenome (GOLD analysis project Ga0209023, IMG submission 187468) | Freshwater and sediment microbial communities from Lake Erie, Canada (SPAdes) (version 2) | ecosystem: Environmental > Aquatic > Freshwater > Lentic | place: Lake Erie, Canada...
TGCGACGGGACTTTCACCCGCAGGAGTGCGCCCATGCTGGGCGCACTATGAAAAAAGCCGCCTGCGGTGCAGGCGGCTTCTCGTGATCCTCACCCCGTCTTAGTGGCGGTTCGGATTGTTCGGACGATCGTCGTAGCGGTTCGGGACGCCGTCGCCGTCACGGTCGCGGCGCGCCATGCGGTGGTCGTCGCGGACCCAGCCGCCACGCTCCAGGTACCAGCCCCTGCGGTCCTGGCGCCATTCCGGACGCTGGTAGACATAACCTGCACGCACTCGCTCGTAATGACCGCGTTCCCAGGTGTAGCGGCGGCCGTTCCAGCTCCAGTAGCCCGGCACCCAGTCGTAGCCGCGGCGGGCGGCGGGGACGGCTTCGCGCATCGGTGCCGGCGGCGCCTTGTGCACCACGATCACTTCGGTGCGGCCCTGGGCCTGCGCCTGGGCCGGCGCGAAAGCGGCAGCACTGATCAGGACGGCTGCGGTAGCGGCAAGAATGCTTTTCATGGTGTTTCTCCTTTCGGTTGGTGTTGGATCCACTATAGCCAGCCCCGACCGCGCACGGGAGAATTGAAAAACCTGCTTACAAGCGATACATTCCGCATCGAAAATGTAACTGCGGCATTCCAGAAAGCAAAACAGCCGGCACACGGCCGGCTGTTTTAGTGGGGAATGAACCGATCAGTCCAGTTTCCAGGCGTAGTCAACCTTGGCCCAGGTCTGGGCCGGTGCGCCGTCCTTGGTGCCCGGCTTGAACTTGCATGCCGACAGGCCTTTCAGGGCTGCGCGGTCCAGGTTCTTGAAACCGCTCGACTTTTCCAGCTTCGACTCGGTCACGGTGCCGTCGGCGCTCACCAGGAACGAAGCCGAGGTGGTGCCCTGCTCTTCGTTCATCAGCGACGCTTTCGGGTACTCGACCGCGCACTTCTTCGGATCAAAGGTGGCCGGCACTTCGGCGGCGAAGGTGGCGCCGGCTGCGGTGGCGAGGGTCATTGCTGCGATCAGTTTCACGGTCAGGTTTTTCATGATTTCCCCAATAAGGTTTTGATAAAGGTTGGCAGTCTCACTGCATGCCGGCCCGGAGGCCGGCTATTTCTCTCTTAGAATTCTTCCCACTCGTCGCTGGCGACGGTGGCGGCCTTCTTCGGCTTGGCGGCCGTTGCTGCCTGCTCCGGCGCAGCTGCTGCTGCGGCGGGCTTCTTCGCGGCCGGCTTCTTCAGGGCCGGGGCCGGGCGCTTGACCGCTGCGGGTCGCACTGCCACGGCGGTGCCGGTCGCTGCGGGAGCCGACGAAGCGGCGCCTGCATCGGCCTGGTACTGCTCGCCCTCGCTCAGCTTGAAGATGCTGACGACACGGGCCAGTTCGCCCGCCTGGTCTTGCAGGCTCTGCGCTGCGGCAGCGGCCTCTTCCACCAGGGCGGCGTTCTGCTGGGTCATGCCGTCCATCTCGATGATCGACAGATTGACTTGTTCGATACCTGCGCTCTGCTCGGCGCTGGCGTTGGCGATCTCGCTCATGATGTCCGTCACGCGGCGCACGCTGGCCACCACTTCGTCCATCGTCACGCCGGCCTGGCCGACCAGCTTGCTGCCGCGCTCGACCTTCTCGACCGAATCGCCGATCAGGGTCTTGATTTCTTTCGCTGCCGCAGCCGAACGCTGGGCCAGGTTACGCACTTCCGACGCCACCACCGCGAAGCCGCGGCCCTGTTCGCCGGCACGTGCCGCTTCCACCGCGGCGTTCAGCGCCAGGATGTTGGTCTGGAAGGCGATGCCGTCGATGACGCCGATGATGTCCGAAATCTTGCTGGCCGAGCTGTTGATCTCGCCCATGGTGCCGACCACTTGCGACACCACTTCACCACCCTTGCGGGCCACGTCCGAGGCGGTCGCCGCCAGGGCGTTCGCTTCACGGGCATTGTCGGCGTTCTGCTTCACGGTCGAAGTCAGTTCTTCCATCGCCGAGGCGGTCTTTTCCAGCGAGCTGGCCTGCAGTTCGGTACGCGAGGACAGGTCGATGTTGCCGGCGGCGATTTCACGCGAGGCGGTGCCGATGGTCTCGGTGCCGCGGCGCACTTGCTCGACGATACCGACCAGGCTGTTGCGCATTTCTTTCATCTCGACCAGCAGGCTGCCGCGGTCCGAGGAATCGGTCTCGATGGCGATCGACAGGTCGCCGTGGGCGATGCTGCCGGCGATCTGGGCGGTGTACGCCGGCTCGCCGCCGAGCTGCTTGCGCAGGCTGCGGGCAATCAGCCAGGCCATCGCGACACCCATGGCCACCGCTGCCAGCAGCAGGACGATCATGAAGTTACGGGCGTTCTGGAAGGCGGTCTCGGCGTCGGCCTTGCTCTGGGCGTTCTGCTTTTCCTCGAGGACGGCCAGCTGGTCCAGCCCTTCCATCCACTTCTTCTGCACCGGACGCACTTCGCGGATCATCACGCGGGTGGCGTCCATCGCGTTATTGGCCAGGTACAGTTCCGAAGCCTTGGCGATCGCCGGCATGGCGGCGCCTTCGAATTCCTTGATCTGGGCCAGCAGCGCCTTTTCCTTGTCGCTGGCGTGGGCCGCGAAGATCGACGACAGCTTCTTCTGCGCGTCGTCGTACTTCCTGGTCTGTTCCTTGAACTTGACCATTTCCGGTTCCATGTCGGCCGGATCGGTCATCAGGGTCAGGACGCGCAGCGAAGCGACGCGCTCGCTGACGTTGTTGCGCATATCGATCACGAGACCGGTCGAGACATTGCTGACGCTCACCACGCGGTCGAGGCGGTCCTGGATCTGCGACATGCGCACGATGCCCACCACCGTCACTGCAACCAGCAGTACCAGCACCAGCGCAAAGCCGAGTGCGAGTCGGGTACCGACCTTCAAGTTATTCAAAAAAGCCATGCTCGTGTTCTTCCTGTATCTATTGATCGAAATTCGCCCGGATCGTAGCGCCGTGCGACGCGTATGCCGTAATTGTTTGTGATTTACGACTATTTCCGACAGGATAAATCAAAAATTCTGACCGGAAAGTCGGAAATCGACTGCAGCATCCGAACTGTTTCAGCTCAACAACAGTGTTGATGTTCAACAAGGCAGATTATGCTTGTGGTCTTTCCATAGGGCAAGCTTGATGCACGGCATCGGTACATGAATTGCAATAGTTTGTATCTATTTGCCGACAAGAAACAAAAAAGGCGCACCGAAGTGCGCCATTTTTGGAAACACAGTTGTCTGGAATCTAATTCAAGCCGCAATCGGCATGCGCGCGGCCGCCTCCAGCAACAGGGCCGGGTCGCCGCCGGCAAGACGCTTGGGATCGGACAGCATCTGGCGGAAGGAGCGCGCCCCCGGCAGGCCGGTCATGATGCCCAGCATGTGACGGGTGATGCTGTTGAGCTTGAGGCCATGGCCGCTGTACAGGCGCAGCTGTTCCGCAATATAGGGAATCATGGCTTCCAGCACTTGCACCCGGGTGTTCAGGGGCGCGCTCGCGTCGCCGTAGAAGCGCCGGTCCCAGTCCGACATCACCCAGGGGTTGTGGTAGGCCTCGCGACCCAGCATCACGCCATCGACGTGTTCCAGATGCAGGGCGATTTCGTCGTCCGTCTTCACGCCGCCATTGATGATGATCTCGAGCCCGGGGAAGTCGCGCTTGAGCTGGTAGGCCACTTCATAGCGCAGCGGCGGGATCTCGCGGTTTTCCTTCGGCGACAGACCCTTGAGCACGGCATTGCGGGCGTGGACGATGAAGGTGCGGCAGCCGGCGTCGGCAACGGTGCCGATGAAGTCGCGCGCAAAGCCGTAATCCTCGTTGTAGTCGATGCCGATGCGGTGCTTGACGGTGACGTCGACCGAGACCGCGTCGCGCATGGCCTTCACGCAGTCGGCCACCAGCTGGGGCTCCTGCATCAGGCAGGCCCCGAAGGCGCCCTTCTGCACCCGTTCGGAGGGGCAGCCGCAATTCAGGTTGATCTCGTCGTAGCCCCACTGCTCGCCCAGCTTCGCGCTCTTGGCCAGGTCCGCGGGGTCGCTGCCGCCCAGCTGCAGCGCGACCGGGTGTTCGCTCCCGTCGTAGCGCAGGTGGCGCTCGACGTCGCCGTAGACCAGGGCGCCGGTGGTCACCATCTCTGTATACAGCCAGGTGTGGCGGGTGATGTGGCGGTGGAAGACGCGGCAGTGGCGGTCGGTCCAGTCCATCATCGGTGCGACGGACAGGCGGCGCGACGGCAGGGCCTGGGCGGAAAGATCGGTGCTGACAGGTTTGAGAGACATGGATCGGAGCGGTCGCGCGCCGGCTCGGGCCGCGCGAAAAAGAAGCGAAAGGGCGACATGATAGACCAGAACCCGCGGCCGTGCTGCACCATGGCCGGGCTTGCCGGTACCTCACCTGCGCTTGCGGCTATGCCGTCACACGGAAATGGGCAGCGTCCGAATGCGTCAGGCTTTGAGGAATCCGTAGACCCTTTCCAGCCTTCCCAAGCCACTATTCGTCAGTGCCTTGTTCAGTTGGGAAAAGCGCGGATCATGCTGGAAACGGCGGTAGAAGACATGCACGGTCTGCACCATATCATTGGCGTCCGGCAGGGCGTCGCCGATATTGCATTGTGCTGCGAGCATCAGGCGTAACAGACCCGACTGGGCAACAAGTTGCAGGAAGGCGTCATACGGATTGTTCCCCTTGGAAGGGAAGAGGCCGCGAAACATTTCGTTCAGCAGGAAATGCTCGAGCAAGTATGGCGCCGCCTTCAGGGCTTCGGGCAGGCGCGCAAGGCCTTTTGCATATCCTTCGACGACGTCCTCGATCGTCGCTTCGCCGGTCCCGGGATCCGCTCCCAGGCCGCGCTCGATGGCCCTGACGACCCTTTCCTGCACGCGCGATTCTTGTACTGCCGAGTTGGCAGCGAAGCCTGCCGCACTCCAGAACATCGCAAACACAAGCGCTTGCGAGCGATAGTCCGGCTGGATGTCCGCCAATGCGGCCGCTACACCGCCCTGCTCAATGAGGGCGACGGTCTCGTCGATCAAGGGCAGGATCTGCTCATGCTGGCCGGTCTCGAGGACCTTGGTCAGGCTTTCACAGAACAGTCCGAGGACCGCGAGCCTTTGCCATAATTCCAGGCTGTCGGTCCGGAGCATCTTCAGGCACAGGATCCTTACTTCGTTCATCAACTCGACGGAAAGACCATACGCCGGGACCATCTTCGAAACTGTTGCCATGCGGACTGGGACGCGACTCTCAGCAAATTCGAATGCATCCGCCGAGAGCAAGGCTTGACGCGCCGCTTCCGGACAGGAAAGCGACAAGGCCTGCTCATGCTGGCCGCCGAAGTCCTTCGTCTGGCGCGGAAAAGCGAAGCACGTGTGCGACAGATAGGTTTCGTTCAAGTTCTTTTGGATGGAACACAAGCCTTCGCTCGTCATGGGACACGTCCTGGATTCTGCGTCGAGAGTGATACGCGCGTAGTCGTCGGGAGGAGCGTCGCCCTCCCGTCTCGCGACTGATTTCGCGATTTCCGAACGCAGTCCAGGGTGCCGTAGCTGGCGATATGCCTTGAAGGTCTTTTTGTCGATCGCAACAGTCCAGCCACTGCAACATGTATCTTCGCACTCTGCTCCAATGCAGCGAAAGCGCTCGACGTAGCGGGGCATGAGTGCATGAACGGTACGTGTAGGGTGCAGGATAGTCACGGGAGCAGAAAATGGGGAAGGGATCGCCAATGCTAGCGTATGGAAACGTCTTACTCAAGCGCAACCTTCCAGGTATGCCGCGAATGGACACGTTGCACAGCAGTATTGCTGCCGCCTCCGCACTGAAAGAAAAGGCTGTGTTCGCGTTGCTCATGCTTTCGCAGTTGCCACTGTGCTTGTCGTACCGCAGTATCCAGCCGTTGCTGGACAGCACCGGCTGCAGATGCAAACTTGCGCCGCAGTGACGGGTCCACGTCCCGTACGGAAATACAGTGTCGTGCCGATGCATCGCGCGCCACCAGCAGGCAATCGTGCTCGCGATTGATGCCGCGCCGCCGGGCGGCGCCGCCGCGCTTTCCAGGCGACCGCGTCAAGTTGCGCACTCCCTTCTGCTATTCGAGGCGGTTTCGTCGGCCTCGACGATGCCGGGCAAGGCGGCCGGCCGGACGCGCGCGGCGCCCGGTGCGCATCGATGACCCCAGCGAAAGCTGGTGCTGCGGCGCACGCCAGTAACGTGGGCGGCGTCGCGCACGCTGCGCGATTCCAGCAAGCACTGGATATAAGATAGCCAGCGCTCGCGCTTGCGCTGCCGGGCTCGCGGCGTGCCCGGCAGCGCATTGAAGGAGCGGCGGCGGCCCAGGCAGCGAAAACCTTGCAGGCCGCTGGCGAAGCTGGAGCGGTGCGAACGCGTGCAGGCACAATGCGGACATGGCAGGCTGCCGCGGTCGCTTCGACGAGCGCCAAACACTCGGCCGAGTCATGGATAGTGTCGATCCAGTCGCGCAGCCGGGCCAGATCGGTGCCGGACAATGGTGCCGCGGACAAGCAGGCGAGCAATTCGTCGACGCGCAAGCCTTGCATCGCCACTCCTGATGAGTTAACTCGACGGTACGTAAAACTTCGACAACGTGGTTCGGGTCACCCTACAAGCGCGAACACAGCCCCAAAAAAACGGGCTGGCACGACCATCGCTGCGTTGGTCGACGTGCTTTGCCTGCCGAAAAACTTGCTGTTTTGTTCACGACGAAAACATTTAAAATAATTTCCACATGGAACTTAATGCCGGTGCGAAACATGTCGCCTTGTACCTATGAGAGCGAGTGACGCACTCGAAACACAGAATTCTCCCCCTACCGTTTATCAGGAGTTCACCATGCTGAGCCTTCATACCAATAACGCCGCACTGTCCGCACAAGCCTCGATCTCGCGTACCCAGTCCAACCTGTCGACCTCGATGACCCGCCTGTCGACCGGTTTCCGCATCAACTCGGCCATGGACGACGCAGCCGGCCTGCAGATCGCCACCCGCCTGAAGGCACAATCGAGCGGTATGGCTGTTGCAATGCGCAACACCCAGAACGCCACCTCGATGATGCAGACTGCCGAAGGCGCCCTCGGCGAAGCCAGCAACATCCTGGTACGTATGAAAGACCTGGCTACCCAAGCTGCCGACGCCTCGTCCAACACTTCGGACAAAACTGCGATGCAGGCAGAGTACGACGCACTGGCAAGCGAACTGACCAACATCATCGGCAACACGTCCTTCGGGGGCGCCAAGTTGCTGAACAGCAAAGCAAGCACTGCCGACGTGAACCTTGCCCTGACGAACAAGAATGCCGCCGCAGGTACGCTGGCATCCGCAGTGGCAGACCTCGGCGATGCCGCCTTCGGCAAGACCAAGGCATACAACGATGCAGTTACTGCTTGGACCGGCGCACAGAATGCCACGACGGCGGGCAATCTGATTTCGACCAAGAAAGATCTGGATCTGGCTACCGAAGCAAAAGCAAAAGCCCAGGCCTCCTCGGACGCAGCGACCGCATACCACGCCGCCACCAGCACCTCCAACACCACAGGTTCCACTGGCAAATTCGGGGGCGAACTGAGCTTCCAGATCGGCGCATCGAGCAGCGAAACCATGAAACTGGACCTGTCGGCACAAACTACCGCCATGCACACGGCCCTGGGCGCCGTGAGCGCCCGCTACAATTCGTATGGCGCGGCCAGCGCAGCCGCTACGTCGGAATTGCTCGGTGCGACCTCGGCCAATGCCGCTGTCGACAGCCTGCAAACCGCCATCGACGCGCTGGGCTCGGTTCGCTCCGCCCTGGGTGCAGCTGCAAACCGCCTCGATCACGCCAACACCAACCTGGCGAACGTGAGCGCCAACACCCAGGCCGCCTCCGGCCGCATCATGGACGTGGACTTCGCCACCGAAAGCGCGAACATGACTTCGAAGCAGATGCTGCTGCAAGCCGGCACCGCCATGCTGAAGCAGTCGAACAGCATGTCCTCGATGGTCATGTCGCTCCTGCAGTAATCGAGAAGTTTCCTCCTGGGCATAAGCTCAGGTAGTATCAAGGGGCCGGCCGGCAACGGTCGGCCCCTTTTTCTTTTGGTAGACCGCCATGGCCAGCATTCCGTCCATCGTTCCCCTCCTCCCGACGGCAACACCCGCGCTGAACGTCGGCGCCGTGGCCGCCGCCGCCCCGGTAGCGCTGGCGCCCTTCGATGCGGGCGAGCTGCCGCTTCCCAGTTCCCAGTTGCTGCCCCAGGCGCCCGCCGCCGTCACGCCGGAATCCGGTGCGGAAGGCGCGGCCATGCGTCCCGACCAGGTCTTCCTGGCGCGCCAGATGCGCTATCCGGCGGCCGACGGCCAGAGCCTGGCGGCCTCCTGGCGCTCGATGGTGCGCAGCTACGGCGACCAGCTGGCCGACCGCGCGCTGCGCCTGCACGCGGGCCAGCTGCCGCCCGCGGTGCTGGCGGCCAGCCAGGAGGGACGCATCCTGCGCCAGCCGGATGGCTCCCTGCCGCCGGACGCCTGGCGCTTTACCGTGCATGCGGGCAGCGCGCGCGACCAGCACCTCGACGTGATCGGCGACGAAGCCGACGGCCCGTCCGGACGCCGCCGCCATGCGCGCGCGGCCCTGCGCCTGGAGCTGGAACTGGAAGACGGGACCAAGGTGGTGCTGCAAGTGGAGCCGATCCCCGGCGGGCTGGCGCTGGAACTGTGCGCCCCCGACGCGCACTCGCTCGCGCGCCTGAAAGCGCTGCAGCCGGTGCTGGAAGACGCGGTAGAGCGCGCCGGCCTGAAGGTGCTGCGCTGGCGCTACCGCGACCGGCTGCCGCTGGCGCCCTTGCATGCGCGCCTGCAGGCGGGCGACGTGGTGCAGGTCCTGACCCTGCCGGTGTTCCGCGCGGTGGCCGAGCTGGCCCTGGCGCTGCCGCGCGAAGGCGCGAAAGACGACGCCGACCTGAAATAATATTTCAAAAACAAAGCCCCGCTGAAATAATATTTCAGCGGGGCTTTTTCTATACCAGAGGCGCGTCAGCCGACCGTGCCGACGATCGACACGTCGCGGTTCTCTGGGATCTCGTTGTACGACAGCACGTGCAGGCCCGGCGCGAACAGGCGCGCGTAACGCGCCAGCAGCGGGCGCACCTGCGGCAGCACCAGCAGCAGCGGCGGTGTGTGCTGGCCCTTCATCTGCTCGCGCGCGACCGGCATATTGATCTGCAGCTGGGACAGCAGCTGCGGGTCGATCGGGTAGTTATCCAGCGCCACCTTGCCGCCGCCGTTCTGGCGCGCCTGGTTCAGGGAACCGAGCAGCATGTTCTCGAGTTCGGCCGACAGGTTATAGGCCGGCATGTCCTTCTTCTTGCCGAACAGGCTTGATACGATCTGGCGCCGCAGCGCGCAGCGCACCTCGGCCGCCAGCAGGATCGGGTCCTTGGTGGTCTCCGAGCTGTCCAGCAGGGTGGTGGCGATCACCACGATGTCCTTCAGCGACACGCCCTCCCCCAAGAGCACGCGGAACACGCGCAGCAGCTGGGTGTGGGTCAGCGCCTTTTCCAGCGCGCCCGCGAGCTTCGGCGACAGCGCCGTGAGGCGCTCGATGATGGCCGGCACGTCTTCGTGGCGGAACAGCTCGTGCAGGTACTCGCGCACCACCTTCGAGGCATGGGTCGCGATCGCGCTCGGCACCTCGACCACCTGGTAGCCCAGGCCCAGCGCGTGGCCCTTCTGGTCCGGCGTGATCCAGGTGATCGCCATGCCGTAGGCCGGCTCGATGCCCGGGATGCCATCGAGTTCGCCGTAGACGTTGGGCGACGGGATCGCCATCAGGTGCTCCGGCATCACCTCGGCCTCGGCCACCACGGTGCCCGACAGGCTGATCGCGTACTGGGACGGGCGCAGGGCCAGGTCGTCGCGCACCGAGATGGCCGGCAGCAGCATGCCCATCTGCTCGGACAGGCTCTGGCGCACGCCCTTGATGCGCTTCGACAGGGGCTCGCCCTGGGCCTTGTCGATCATGCCGACCAGCTTGTAGCCCACCGCCACCGTGACCGGCTGCACCACCGGGAGCGCCTGCCAGTCGAGTTCCGGCGCGCGCTCGTCGCGCAGCGCCGCCTCGATCGCGGCCACGCCGGCATTGTCGGGCGCCTTGACGCGCCTGGTGAGCTTCCAGCCGACGTAGCCGACCACGCCCGCAAAGATGAAGAAGGTAATGGTCGGCATGCCCGGCACCAGGCCCAGGATGACCATCACGCCGGCGGCCGCGAACAGCACGGATGGCTGGGCCAGCAGCTGGCCGCCGACCTGCTGTTCGAGGTCGCCCGATTCGCCGATGCGGGTCACCAGGATTGCCGCCGCCGCCGACAGCAGCAGCGCCGGGATCTGGGCCACCAGGCCGTCGCCGATGGTGAGCAGCGCATAGACCTTGAAGGCTTCGCCCAGCGGCAGGCCGTGCATCAGGGCGCCGATCGCGATACCGCCGACCAGGTTGATGATCAGGATCAGGATCGAGGCAACGGCGTCGCCGCGCACGAACTTCGAGGCGCCGTCCATGGCGCCGTAGAAGTCGGCTTCGGCCGCCACGTCCTTGCGCCGCTGGGTGGCCTTGTCCTGGTTGATCAGGCCCGCGTTCAGGTCGGCGTCGATCGCCATCTGCTTGCCGGGCAGCGCGTCCAGGGTGAAGCGCGCCGACACTTCCGAGATGCGTTCCGCGCCCTTGGTCACCACGATGAAGTTGATGATCATGAGGATCACGAACACCACCAGGCCGACCACGAAATTGCCGCCGATGACGACGTTGGCGAAGGATTCGATCACGTTACCCGCCGCGTGCGGCCCGGTATGGCCGTTGAGCAGCACCACGCGGGTCGAGGCCACATTCAGCGTCAGGCGCATCAGGGTCGTGCCGAGGATCACGGTCGGGAAGACCGAGAAGTCGAGCGGGCGCTTGGCCGTGACCGAGACCAGGATCACGATCAGCGCCAGCACGATGTTGAACGTAAACAGCACGTCCAGCAGCACCGGCGGCAGCGGCAGCATGATCATGCCAAGGAGCGCGATCAGGAAGATCGGCGCCGCGAATTTCTGGCGCTTCAGCTCCGAGATGAAAGCGTTAATGGAATTCATGCAGAAACCTCACTCAAATGCGATGGAACGACAACTTCGTTGGGGAACCGCGGGGGCGCGTTGCGCCGGCCGGCACGGAAGGCGTTCAGTTGCAGGACATAGTTCAGGACTTGCGACACGGCCTGGTAGAGCTGGGCCGGGATCTGCTGCTGGACCTGGCTGGTGTTGTAGATCGCGCGCGCCAGCGGCGGCAGCGTCAACGTCTCGACCTTGTGCTCGAGCGCTACGCGCTTGATGTACAGGGCCATCTCGTCCACGCCCTTGGCCACCACGAATGGCGCCTCGGCGCGGTCGGTATCGTACTTCAGCGCCACCGCATAGTGTTCGGGGTTGACGATCACCACGTCCGCGCTCGGCACGCTCTTCCTCACGCTGCGCTGGGCCAGCTGGTTCTGCAGCTGGCGGATGCGCTGCTTCACCTCGGGCCGGCCCTCGCTGCTCTTGTGTTCTTCCTTCAGTTCCTGCTTGCTCATGCGCTGGTTTTTGGTGAACAGGAAGGCCTGCACCGGCACGTCGATCAGGGCAAAGGCGATGAACACGGCAACCATGGCCATCAGGCCGTCCAGCATCAGGGCGGTGCCGCCGGCCAGCGCCTCGCCCAGGGGCAGGCGCTGCAGCTCGATGTAGGCCTTGTAGCTCGAGCTGCACACGTGGTACAGCACCAGGATCAGCACGATGGCCTTGGCCGTGCTGGTCGCGAAACCGACCCAGTGCTGCTGCCCGGCCAGCTTGCCCAGGTTGCTGATGGGGCTCAGGCGGCTGAATTTCGGCTCGAGGTTCTTGGTCGACGCCACCAGGCCGCCCGGGATCACGCTGGCCGCGATGATGGCCAGCGGGATGGCGACCAGGGGTAGCAGCATCTTCGCCAGCAGGGTCAAGGCGCCCATGAAGACCGTCGACATCGCGTTCTCGATGGCGCCCGTCTCGCCCAGCGGCACGAACACCATGCGGAACAGGGTGCGGAAGGATTCCAGGTAGCCGGGCAGCAGCATCGCGAACAGCTTGACGCTCACCAGGATGCCCACGGCCGTCGACAGGTCGCGCGAACGGACGACCTGGCCCTCGTCGCGCGCCTTTTTCAGTTTCTGCGCTGAGGGCTTTTCGGTCTTGTCGCCACCGGTGCCGCTATCGGCCATGCGCCATCCTCATCTGCTCTTGCAGCATCTCCAGAATCTGGTTGGTCATCGAGATGTAGTGCTCGGGCACGAAGCGCACCACCTGCACCAGCATCAGGAGACCGAACACCGTCACCAGCGAGAAGCCCAGCGAAAACAGGTTCAAACTCGGCGCGACCCGGTTCAGGAAACCGAACCCGATCTGCACCACCATTGTCGAAAACACGATCGGCAGCGCCAGCAGCACCGCCGCGGAAAACACCCAGGCCAGGTTCAGCGCGACCGACGCCAAGAGCATCGGCGCGAAACCCGCGCCCACCGGCCAGGCCTTGAAGCTCTGCCCCACCACGCCCATCAGCACCAGGTGGCCGTCGATCCCGAAGAACACCAGGATCGCCAGCAGCGACAGCATGCCCGACACCACGTCCGACATCTGGCCGTTCACCGGGTCGTTCATCTGCGCCATCGAAAAGCCCACCTGGCTCGAGGTCAGGAAGCCCAGCATGGTGATGACCGCCATGGTGAACTGCAGGGCCAGTCCGATCACGCCGCCGATCACGGCCTGCTCCATCATCGCCACCACGCCCGCCAGCGAGAACGCATCGGGCATGGCGCCGCCGCTCGCCTGGGTCAGGGGCAGCATCACGAAACTCAGGGCCACGGCCAGCAGCGCGCGCAGCGGCACCGGCACCGAGCCCTCGCCCAGCACCGGGGCGGTGCTGAGCAGCGCCATGATGCGGCAGAAGGGCCACCACAGCGCGTTCATCAGGGGCAGCAGGAAGCCGACCAGCTCCATCGGAGGCCGAATGCCCTAGACCGCGAGCGTGGCCGCGCGCTGGAATACCGACACGCAGTAGTCCATCAGCGTGGTCGTCATCCAGTGGCCGGCGACGATCACCGCCACCAGGGTCACCACGAGGCGCGGCAGGAAGCTCAGGGTCTGCTCGTTGATCTGGGTGGCGGCCTGGAACAGGGCCACGACCAGGCCCATGATCAGGCCCGGCACCACCAGCACCAGCACCAGCATCATCACGATCTGCAGGGCTTCGACCACCAGGTCGACAGCGACGTCGGGACTCATGTCGTTATCCGTTGTCTCATTTCTAAAAGCCGTGGATGCTGCCGACCAGGGTGTTCACGGTCAGGGTCCAGCCGTCCACCAGGACGAACAGCAGCAGCTTGAAGGGCAAGGAGATCACCAGCGGCGAGAGCATCATCATCCCCATCGCCATCAGCACCGACGACACCACCAGGTCGATGATGAGAAAAGGGATGAACAGCATGGCGCCGATCTGGAAGGCGGTCTTCAGCTCGGACAGCACGAAGGCGGCCAGCTTGACGGTGAAGCCGCGCTGCTCCGGCGCCAGGTTGGCCGGCTCGCCCGCCAGGTGGCCGACCTGGGCCAGCGCGGTCTTGCTGGTCTGGGCCAGCATGAAGCGCGACACCGGCACCTCGGCGATCTTCAATGCCTGCTCCAGGCCGATCTTGTCGCGGTCGTAGGGCAGGAAGGCGTCGCGCCACACCGCCTCGCCCACCGGGCGCATGACCAGGATGGTGAGGATCAGGGCGATGCCGGTGATGATCCGGGTCGGCAGGCCCTGCTGCAGGCCGAGGGCCTGGCGCAGCAGCGACAGCACGATCACGAAGCGGGTGAAGCTGGTCATCATCATGACCATCACGGGCAGCAGCCCGAGCAGGGTCATGAGGACCAGGATCTGCGACTTGACGGTCATGCCCTGGGTCGAGCCGGGGATCACGCCGGGCAGCACGCTCGCGCCTTCCTGGGCGGCCGCGGGCAGGGCCAGCAGCAGCAGCAGGGGAAGGAGCAGCATGGCGCGGCGCAGAGGTGCAGCCACCCCGGCACCGCGGGTCGACAACATCATTTGGCCAGCGCGTCCAGGTTCAGGCCATCGAGGTCGATGACCTTCAGGCCGTACTGTTCGCCGGCGACGACGACTTCGGCGCGGCCGATCGGCGCGCCGTTGACCTTGATGACCAGCGGCTCGCCGGCCAGGGCGTCGAGCGGCACCACCGAGGACGGGCCGATCGCCATCAGTTCCTGCAGCGAGATGCGGGCCGAGCCCACTTCCAGGGTCAGGGTCACCGGGATCCGGCGCATCATGGCCGGCAGCTGGCGCGCCGCGTTCTTGCCCGCGACGGCGGTGGCGGCATCCACGCCATCGAGGTCGTCGATGATCACGTCGCCCAATTGCTCGTTCAGGTTCATGTCCATTTATTCAGCGTCTTCGAAAGAGGTTAAGCAAAGCTTGCCTTTGTGTTCGGCCACATTGGCGGTGAACAGGCGCGATTCGTCCAGCAGCACGTCGGCGCGCCCGACCGACACGGGAATGATATCGCCGATCTTCAAGGCGAACAGCGCTTCGAGCGTCATTTCCTTGCTCGCCAGCCGCCCTTCCAGCTTGACCGCGAGGCCGGTGGCGAGGGGTTCGCTGGCGCGCTGGGTGCGCACGCTGCTGCGTTCTTCCTTCAGGCCCTGCAGCACGTGCGACATCAGGCCCTGGTCGAGCGCGATCCAGGCGTGGCTGAGCAGCCCGCCCGGCGCCACCTGCAGGTCGAGGCGGATCACCCAGCCCGCCTTGCCCGGCGCGCTGGCCGGGACCGGCGCCTCGAGGGCGGCTTGCGGCGCGTCTTCCACGCCGGCGCCGTGCAGCCCCTCCAGCACGCGTCCGTAAAGCTGTTCGGCCAGCTGGGCGGACAGGGTCGCGGCCAGGCGTTCCTCGGTGGCGGTAATACGCTCCAGGGCCGGGTCGCGGACCTGGGCGGCGCCCGGGTTCTTCTTGCGGCCGTAGCGGCTGTCCAGCAGGCCGAGCAGCAGGCCGCGCTCGAAGGCGACCGCGGCGGCGCCCAGCGGGCCGCTCACGGCCAGCCAGCGCAGGCCGTCTTCTTCAGGCGCGCGCTCGAAGGCCAGGTGCGCCAGGCGCCAGGCGCCCCAGTAGCGGCGCCCGCCCGGCCCGCCCATCGCCGCGCCCAGGGCATCGGCGAAGCGGCGCGCGAATTTCGGCAGCAAATGTACCGGACGTCCCAGCAGGCTGGGATCGAGCACCTGGTAATTGCCAGCGCTTTTGCGATCGAGTGGATTCATCGGGATTGTTTATTGGTCACGGAGAAACGGCGGATGACTTTTTTTCATTCCTCAAGGAAACTATTATACATGGAGATTTGCTGCGCAGACTTTGACATTCGCCTTTGATTTCCTACTTGCCGTACGGTAAGATCATGGTTCTCGCATCGCAGCAACCGGCCTTTTCCTAGTAGGTGCAAGCGTAAAACCCAGCAAAAGGGTCAAGAATAAAACGGCCGTTCGTTGAACATGATTTAACAATTGAAGCCTCTGGACGGGCTTTCTGTCGACAAAACAAGACACATTTTGTCGCCCCCGCACAACACCAGATTCACGTACACACAGCATTGGGATGAGCATGGGAACTGAACTTGCCGGTCTGATCAAAGCCGACCTTGCCGCACTGACAAACGAGGCCAATCGCCTCGCGATCGCACCGGCCGCCAACCACCCGGCCCAGGGCGCATTTAACAATTCGCCAGGCGCGTTTTCGTTCACCCAGTCGATGAAAGACGCCATCGCCAGCGTCGACAACGAAGACCGCGCCGCCGGCGAGCGCATGGCGGCCGTCGATGCCGGCAAGAGCGACGACCTGGTCGGCGCCATGCTGGCCAGCCAGCAGGCGAGCCTGTCCTTCTCCATGCTGATGCAGGTACGTAACAAAGTCATGGGCGCGATGGACGAGCTGCTCAAGCTCCCGGTGTAACGTTTCCTCTTCCATATTGGTGACCCGGCTCTTTCCTAACGCAGAGACGCCTTTCCTAGAGACCACCCAGTGATTTCAACACTCAAGACCGCCTTCGGCGGCAAGCTGGCCCTCCCGGGCCTGCCCCCAGCGTTGCGTAATAACATCAGTCTGCTGCTCGGGCTGGCCGTCGCCATCACGGCCGCGGTCATGCTCTACCTGTGGCAGGACCAGGCCAGCTACAAGCCGGTCTTTGGCGCGCGCGAAAAAGTCGCCGCCAGCGACATGATGAGCGTGCTGGAAGCCGAGGCGATTCCCTACCGCGTCCATCCGGACAGTGGCCAGGTGATGGTCCCGTCCGGCGAGTTGGGCAAGGTGCGCATGCTGCTGGCCGCCAAGGGCGTGACCGCCCAGCTGCCGGCCGGCCTGGAACTGATGGACCGCAACGACCCGCTGGGCGTGTCGACCTTCGTGCAGGACGTGCGCTTCCGCCGCGGCCTCGAGGGCGAACTGGCGCAGAGCATCCTGACCATGGACGCGATCGCCTCGGCGCGCGTGCACCTGGCCATCGCCAAGTCGAGCTCCTTCGTCGTCGGCTCCGGCGACCAGTCCTCGGCCTCGGTCGTGGTCGCGGTCAAGCCGGGCCGCACCCTGTCGAACGAGCAGATCGCCGCGATCGTCAACATGGTCTCGAGCAGCGTCGCCAACCTGGCGCCCGCCCGCGTCTCGCTGGTCGACCAGGCCGGCAACTACCTGTCCTCGCGCGTCGACCTCTCCGAAGGCTTCGACGGCCAGGTCCAGGGTGACACCGCCTCGAAGCGCTACACCGACGACGTGCGCAAGAACGTCAACGAACTGCTGGGCCCCGTGCTGGGCGCGAACAACTTCAAGCTCTCCGTGACCGCCGACATCGACAACGACAAGGTCGAGGAAACCCAGGAAAAGTACGGCGAAGCGCCGAAGGTCACCAGCGAAGCGATGCGCGAAGAGATGGAGCGCAGCCGCATGGCCCTGGGCGTGCCGGGCACCCTGTCGAACCGTCCGCCGCAGGCCGCCGATCCGGCCGCCGCCGCCCCGGGCGCCGATCCGGCCGCCGCGGCAAAACCGGACGACGGCAGCGCACGCAAGAACGCCACCACCCGCCAGTACGCCTACGACCGCGCGATCACCCAGATCAAGCGCTCGCGCGGCCGCCTGAAGAAGCTGTCGGTGGCGGTGGTGCTGAACAATGCCGTGGCCACCAACCCGAAGGTCGGCTACACCCCGGCCGAACTGGCCAATATCGAGAAGATCCTGAAGGGCGGCCTGGGCATCGACGCCAGCCGCGGCGACGTCCTGACCGTCTCCAGCCTCAGCTTCCCGGCCGCACCCGTGGCCCAGGAATGGTGGCAGGAACGCGACAACGTGGTCGACATGACGAGCTACGGCGTCTATGCTCTCGGCGCCCTGCTCGCCTACTTCCTGCTAGCCCGCCCGCTGCTGCGCGCGCTGACCACGCGCCTGGCGCCGCAGCCACCGCTGATGCCCGCCGCGCCGGCCCTGCCGGGCGCACCGGGTAGCGCCGCCGCGCCCCAGCCTGCAGGCAGCCCGGCCGCACTTGCTGCCGGCGCCCCGGCCGCCCTGGGCGCTCCGGCGGCCAAGGACGCCGCCGACCCGATGCCGGTTGTCCCGCTGCTCGAAAACTACGACCTCCCGCCGGCCGGTTCGGCCGTGGACGTGATGGTCGACCACCTGAAAGTCCTGGCCGGCAAAGAGCCTGAGCGCGTTGCCGAAGTCGTCAAACAATGGGTACAGAAAAAACATGGCCGAACTGAATAACGCGGACAACCTGGAAGGCGTCCTCACCCCGGTCGAGCAGGCCGCCATCGTCCTGCTCTCGATCGGCGAGGAAGGCGCAGCCGCCGTGCTGCGCTGCCTCGAGCGCGAAGAGCTGCTGGAACTGACCCAGGTCATGTCGCGCATGAGCGGCATCAAGGTCGACTCGGTCAAGTCCGCCGTCCAGAATTTCTTCGACGACTACCGCCAGCAAAGCGGCCTGCACGCCGCCTCGCGCGGCTACCTCAAGCGCTCGCTCGACCTGGCGCTGGGCAGCGACATCGCCAACAGCGTGCTGAACACGATCTACGGCGACGCGATCCGTCCGATGATGGCGCGCCTGCAGTACGCCTCGCCCAAGTGGCTGGCCGAATTCATCTCGAACGAGCACGTGCAGATGCAGGCCGTGTTCCTGGCCTTCCTGCCGCCCGCCCTGGCCTCGCAGATCCTCGAAGCGCTGCCGGAAGACGGCCGCGAGCTGGTGCTGCTGAACATGGCGCGCCTCGATGAAATCGACCGCGACGTGCTGCACGAGCTGGAAGAGCTGGTGAACCGCTGCCTGGCCGCCCTCGACACCCAAAGTGCGAGCGTGGAAGGCGTGCGCCAGGTCGCCGAGATCCTCAACCGCCTGCAGGACAACCGTGCCGGCATGGTCGAGCTGCTGCGCGCCCACGATCCGGACGTCGTGTCGCAGATCGAGATGTCGATGTACGACTTCTTCATCCTGTCGCGCCAGACCGAACAGGTCATCACCCGCCTGCTCGACGAAGTGCCGATGGAGCAGTGGGCGATCGCGCTCAAGGGCGCCGAGCCGCTGCTGCGCGACGCCATCCTCAGCGCGATGCCGAAACGCCAGGCCCAGAGCTTCGAGGACCTGATGCGCCGTTCCGGCCCGGTGCCGATGTCGCGCATCGAGCAGACCCGCCGCGAGATCATGGCCACCGTCAAGGAGCTGGCCGACGCCGGCGAGATCGACGTCGCCCTGTTCGCCGAGGCGACCGCCGAATGAAGCAGTTCCGGCCCTATCACTTCCCGCCGCTGCACCAGTTCACCAGCGCCCTGCCCAAGGGCGCCGGCAGCGGCAGCGGCGCCGGCTCGGCCGAGGAATGGCAGGCGGCGCTCGCCGACGGCTACCGCCAGGGCCAGCGCGAAGGCTACGAGGCAGGCCTGGACCAGGGCCGCGCCGACGGCTTCCCCATGGGCCAGGCCGAGGGCCTGCAGCGCGGCGTCGAGGAAGGCCGCGCCATGGCGCTCGACGGCCTGGAGCAGATGGCCAAGCCGGTCGACGCCATGCTCAAGAGCCTCAAGAAGCTCAAGACCGATATGCGCGCCGCCCAGCGCAAGGAAGTCGTCGACCTGGTCGGCAAGATCGCGCGCCAGGTGATCCGCGCCGAACTCGCGCTGCAGCCGGTGCAGCTGCTGGCCCTCGTCGAAGAGGCCCTCAGCGTGATGCCGCCCTCGCGCGAGCAGGTCGAAGTCTTCCTGAATCCGGAAGAACTGCGCCGCGTGCTCGAACTCGATCCGAAGCGCGCCAAGAAGTGGACCCTGCTGCCCGACCCGGCGCTCGAGCCGGGCGAATGCCGCGTGCGCTCGGGCGACCATGAAGTCGACGCCGGCTGCCAGGGCCGCCTGACGGCCGTGATGGACCAGGTGCGCGACCAGCTGCTGGGCGACGAGGAGATCGACGCATGACCGCGATCGCCCAACGCCTGCGTTCCGTCGAACTCGGCGCGGTGCCGGTGGCGCTGCCGACCGGACGCCTGGTCGGCGCCCAGGGCCTGCTGCTGGAGTCAAGCGGGTGCCGCCTTGCCACGGGCCAGCGCTGCCGCATCGAGACCGTCGATGGCGGCTGGCTGGATGCGCAGGTGGTCGGTTTCAAGGAAAAGATCTCCTATCTGATGCCCTTCAAGAAGGCGAGCGGCCTGGTGACGGGCGCGCGCGTGCTGCCGGTACAGGAAAAGAGCGAGCTGATGATCGGCCCCTCGTGGATGGGCCGCATGGTCAACGGCATGGGCGAAGCGATCGACGGCCTGGGAAAACTGGGCGGCGACCAGCCGCTGTCGACCACGCCGCCGAAAGTCAACCCGCTGCGTAAAACGCCGGTGGAAGAACCGCTGGACGTCGGCGTGCGCGCGATCAATTCGATGCTCACCATCGGCAAGGGCCAGCGCGTCGGCCTGATGGCCGGTTCCGGCGTCGGCAAGTCGGTGCTTCTGGGGCTGATCACGCGCCAGACCGTGGCCGACGTGATCGTGGTCGGCCTGATCGGCGAACGTAACCGCGAGGTGCGCGAATTCGTCGAGAAGTCGCTCGGCCCCGAAGGCCTCAAGCGCGCCGTGGTCGTGGTGGCCCCGGCCGACGAATCGCCCCTGATGCGCGTGATGGCGACGGAGCTGTGCCACTCGGTCGCGGCTCACTTCCGCGACCGCGGCCAGAACGTGCTGCTGCTGTGCGATTCGCTGACCCGCTACGCGATGGCGCTGCGCGAAGTCGCGCTGTCGCTGGGCGAGCCGCCGGCCACGCGCGGCTACCCGCCATCGGTGTTCTCGAACCTGCCGCAGCTGGTGGAATCGGCCGGCAACGGCGAGAACCCGAAGGGCAGCATGAGCGCGATCTACACCGTGCTGGCCGAAGGCGACGACCAGCAGGACCCGGTGGTCGACTCGGCGCGCGCGATCCTGGACGGCCACATCGTGCTGACGCGCGAGCTGGCCGAACGCGGCCACTACCCTGCCATCGACGTGGCCCAGTCGATCTCGCGCTGCATGGCGCAGGTGGTGCCGCAGGAGCACGCGCTGGCCGCGCGCAAGCTCAAGGCCGCGCTGGCGAAGCATGCGCGCGTGCGCGACCTGATCCCGCTGGGCGCCTATGTGCCGGGAGCGGATCCGGAAACCGACAAGGCGGTGCGCCTGCATCCGCACATCGAAGCCTTCCTGTGCCAGGGCACGCGTGAAGAGGCGCCGATGGCCGGCTGCGTCGAACAACTGAAAGCGATGATGGCATGAGTGCCGCAAACCGCGAACAGACCATCGCCAGCCTGGGCACCCTGGTGCAACTGCGCTCGCTCGACGTCGACCGCCTGCAGGCCGACCTGGCCAGCCAGGAAGCGACCCGCGCGCGCTACCAGAACAACCTGGCGCGCCTGGATGCGCTGGCGACCGGCAGCGGCCCTTCCGGCGCCCTGCCCCCGGCGCTGGCGCTGAACTGCGGCGCCTACAAGCAGAACGTGATGGCGATGGCGGAGCTGCACCGCACCGACCTGGCGCTGCACGAAGCGAATATGGCGGTGGCGCAGCGCAAGCTGGGCGACGCCTGGACGAAGCGCGAACTGCTCGGCAAGGTGCTCGAGCAGCAGGAAAGCGCGCTGGCAAAAGAGCAGGACCGCATCGTGCGCAAGCGCGAAGACGATATCGCCACCCAATCGTGGATGGCATCGAGGGCCGTATAGGCATAAGGAGAGCAGAATGGCAATTACCAGCGCGACCTACGACCCGGTCAGCACCGCGACCGCTTTGGCAGAGAAATATATATCCGGCCAGCAGAACATCCTCACCTCACGTAGCAACCAGGCAACGGCCACCGACAAGGCCCTGAGCGACCTCGGTTCGGCGCTCTCCAGCTTCCAGGCGGCACTGGTGAACATGTCCAGCACGGGCAAGACCCTGTACGCTCAATCGGCCGTCTTCAGCGACACCTCGGTCGGCTCGGCCACGGCGGGAGCGACGGCGGCGCCGGGCACCTATTCGGTGTACGTCGAACGCCTCGCTACAAACAGCCAGGTATCGCTCTCCAACCTGAGCGAAGACGTTGGCGTGACGGGTAGTCTCAAGGTGAAGGTCGGTACGACCGAGATCGCGGTCGACCTGGCCGTGGCCAACCTCGACGGCGGTGCGTTGACCCCCCGCGAGATCGCCGCCGCCATCAATGCCCACAAGGACAATACCTCGCTGGTCACCGCCTCGGTCATTGCCACCAGCACCGGCAAATACGAACTCGTGCTGACGGCGAAGAACAGCGGGGTCGGCAGCGCCGTGTCGGTCGATGCCAATGGCGTTCCCAACTCGTCCTTGTACGGCAAGACGGCGAACGTGCTGGTCGGCGCCCAGGACGCACAGATCCGGATCGGCTCCGCCAGCGGAACTCCGATCACGCAGGCCAGCAATACCTTCTCCAGCATCGATGGCGTGAAGATGACCTTCACCAAGACCTCGGCCACGCCGGTCACCCTGACCGTGACGGCCGACTCGGCGGCGACGGCCGTCAATGTCCAGAGCTTCGTCGACGCCTATAACCGGCTCAAGACGACTCTGGACACGCTGACGGCGCCAGGCGATCTGTCGAAAGGAAAAGCCGGCGGCGCCTTTGCCGGAGACAGCGGCGTCACTGCCCTGCGCGATCGGCTGGTCAGCATGCTGCGCCAGGCCGGCAGCGCCAGCCTGGCCAGCTACGGCATCACGGCCAATCGTCAGGGAACCCTGACGGTCGACAGCGCACGCCTGAACAAGGCGCTGGCGGCAAATCCCAACGGCCTGGATACCTTGATCGGCAGCGCCAGCGCAACTGAACCAAGCGGCATCGCCGGCAAGCTGGACGCCTACATCAAGGGGTGGACCAGCGCAAGCAATGGACAGATCAAGGCGCGCCGCGAGGCCGTCACCCGGCTGCAGAGCGAACTGACGTCGCGCCAGACCGTGCTCGACAAGCAGTACGACACCGCCTATAACCGTTATCTGATGCAGTTCACCCAACTGCAAACGATACAAAGCCAAATGACGAACAACAGCTCGATGTTCGACGCGCTGTTCAGCAACGACAAAGACTAGACGAGATACTCATGTCCTACCAAGAAGCCTACGGCGGGTACCACGCCGTCAACCTGGATGCCCAAACCTCGCGCGCCTCGCCCGTGGAACTGGTCCTGCTGCTGACCGACGGCTTGCTTGACGAGCTGGCGCGCGTGCGCGCCCACATTGTCGCCCGCCGCTTCGAAGCGAAAGCCGCGAGCATCGACAAGTGCTCCGAAATCATCAATGGCCTGTCGAGCAGCCTGGACCTGGACCAGGGCGGTGAAACCGTCACCAACCTGGCGCGCATCTACGATTTCTGCGTCAATCACCTCCATGCTGCGGGTATCAAGATGGATCCCTCCATGGTCGACGAAGTAGTCCGCATCCTCGGCACCATCCGCCAAGGATGGACCGAGATCAAGGAACGCAATGGATAGGAGCGGCGTCATCGACCGCCTCGCCACGGAGCTCGAGCACGCGCGCGCGCGCGACGACTGGGAAACGCTGGCGCGTAGCGCACGCGAGCTCGCGCCCCGGCTGCGGCGCATCGGCGCCGCCGGTCCGTGGAGCGGTGCGGAACGCGCCGCCCTCGCTCGCCTGCGCAGCGCGCATGACCGTGCCGCGGCGCGGGTTGCCGACGCCAGCACCCAATTACAAGACCTGCTTGCCGGTATCCGCACCAACAAGGAAGGCTGGATGGCCTACGCTCTCGCAGGCGACACCGAAACCGGTACCACCCCATGAATATCTCCATGAATAGCGCGATGAGCGTCACCCTGCCCACTTCCGGCGAGCCGGCGGCGGCAAGCAGCCCGGCCCCGGTGGACGGCCTACCGCTCGCCCCGGCACTGGCCGGCGTCCAGGCGGCGGCCAATCCCCTGGCCTTCCTCCAGTTCCTGCAATTGGATACGGCCGCCCCGCCTGCGCAAGCGGACGCGCCGGAGGAAGCGCCGGCGCTGCCCGAGGCGCAACACGCCGAGGCGCCCGGCCAGCAGCCGGCCGCTTCCGAGGCGGCGCAGGAAGACGTGCTTGATCCGTCCCTGCTCGCCGTCATGACCATGCCCTTGATGCCGTCGATGATGGCGATGCCGGCCGCCCTGCCCGCCGCCGTGCGCGCCAGCGCCGGCATGCCGGAGCAGCCGCGCGCAGCGGATACTGCGCCCGTCGCCGCCGCCACGGCCGCGCCGACCGAGCTGTCGCTCACCGCGCTGGCCCGGGCGGCCGCGCCGACCGAGCTGCCGCTCACCGCGCTGGCCCGCGCGTCCGTCCCGGCCGAGCAGCTGCAGCAGAGCGCGCCGCAGCCTGCCCTGCCGGCGCCAAGAGGCGAAGCAGCCGCCCAGCCGGCACGCGCCGCACCGGCCACGCCGGCCGCGCCAGCCGCTGCCGCGAGCCAGCCGGCCGCGCCGCAGGCCGAGCACGCCGGCACCGACGTCCAGGCCTCGGGCGGCGCCGGCTTCACGGTCGCCGCCCCGGCGCCAGGCGCCGCACCGCGCGAGACCTCCACCGTGACCCTGGTCGGTCCGCCGACCGCCTGGCGCCAGACCCTGCAGGAAGCGCTGGGCGAGCGCCTGAACCTCCAGATCGGCAAGAACGCCGAGCAGGCCGTGATCCGCCTCGAGCCGCCGATGCTGGGCCGGGTCGAGATCTCGATCCGCCACGCCGCCGGCAGCCTGGAAGTGAACATCACCGCCACCCATGGCGAAGTGCTGCGCCAGCTGAACACGGTCAGCGAGAACCTGCGCAACGACCTGGCCGGCCGCCAGTACAGCGACGTCTCGGTCAACGTTTCCCAGGCGCCGCGCGCGCAGGCGATGGCGCAATCCGGCGCCGGCTTCAATGCCGATGCACAGGGCCGCGGACGCCAGCAGGAGCAAGGACAGGACACGCAACCCGGCGCCGCCCTGGCCGAAGCCCATCAACCCAACGCCGCGTTCTCGCTGAGCGGACGCGCATAACCGGTCGACCATGAACAGCAAAGTCAAACTCCTCGCCGCTTTTGCCGCCGTCGCCATCCTCGCCGCCGGCGCGGCCGGCGGCGCGATGTGGTACCTCGCCCCTGCCCAGCATGGCGCGGCCAAGGCCGGCGCCGAAGCGCCCAAGAAGGCGGAAGCGGAAAAGAAGCCGACCAAGTACGTCACCCTCGACAAGGTGATCGTGATGCTGCGCCGCGCGCCGAACGAGGCCGCGGCCCATTACCTGTCGGTGGACCTGGTGCTGGCCACCACGGCCGAGCAGGAAAAGGAAGCCAAGGAACACCTGCCGCTGCTGCGCAGCGTCGTGCTCTCTTCGCTGTCGCCGCTCACGCTGGCCGAAGCGAACGCGATGACGGTCGAGCAGTACGCCGCCACGCTGAACAAGACCTTCGACGCCAGCTATGCCAAGGAAAACCACATCAAGCCGTTTTCCGAAGTCATGATCGGCAAGCTGATCATCGAGTGATCACCCACACGCGGAGACCTTCGTGGCCTATCTAGCCGACTACGCCGATTCCAGCGCCAGCGCCCTCTACGGGGAAGCGCCCGCCAACGCGGGCATGACGCCGGGCGAGGAGCAGCGCCACCTGGTGGCCTATGCGCCGCTGGTCAAGCGCATCGTGCGCCAGCTGAACTCGCAGGTGTCGGGCGCCGTGTCGCGCGAGGACATGGAGCAGATCGGCCTGATGGGCCTGCTCGAAGCCCTGCGCCGCTACGGCACCCCCGACACCGGCTTCGGCAGCTACGCCAGCCTGCGCGTGCGCGGCGCCATCCTCGACGAGCTGCGGCGCCAGGACTGGCGTCCGCGCGCGGTGCGCCAGGACAGCCACCGGGTGCGCGACGAACTGCGCGCCCTCACCAGGAAGCTCGGCCGCGAGCCGAGCGAAAAGGAAGCGGCAAGCGCCCTTGGCATGACGGCGGAGGAATTCCGCCAGCGCGTGCTGGACGACTGCGCCGAAGAGATGCTCAGCTTCGACGAGGTGCTGCAGGAAGCCACCGACCATGCCCACAGCGCGCCCAGTCCGGAAGAAGCCTTCCTGGTGCGGCGCAGCCTGGAACAGGTGCTGGGCAGCCTGAACGAAAAAGAACAGCGCGTAATCCAGATGATCTACGAGTTCGAACTGAGCTACAAGGAAATCGCCGCCGTGCTCGACCTGTCCGACGCGCGCGTCTGCCAGTTGAACAAAAGCGCGCTGGCAAAAATGAAGGCTGCGCTGCAGCGCGGCTAATATCAAGAAAAGAGGCTTACGTCATGCAGCAATTACTCGGTATCGCCATCGTGCTCGGGGCCGTCTTCGGGGGCTTCACCCTGATGGGCGGCACGTTTTCCGCGATCTTCCATCCGGTCGAACTCCTGATCATCGGCGGCGCCGCGGTCGGCGCCCTGGTGCTGGGCAACCCCAAGCACGTCCTGGGCGAGATGGCCCACCAGCTGAAGAAGGTCGCGGCGCGCAAGAAGCACGACTCGGAATTCCAGCGCCAGCTGCTGCTCCTGATGTACGAACTGCTGCAGACCGCCGCCGGCGGCCTGAAGGCCCTGGACGCCCACGTCGAGGCGCCGTCGGAAAGCCCGATGTTCCAGCGCTATCCGCGCATCCTGGAAGAGCCGAAGCTGCTGGCTTTCATCGTCGACAACTTCCGCCTGATGGCCATGGGCAAGATCAACGCCCATGAACTGGAAGGCGTGCTGGAACAGGAACTGGAAGCCATCCACGAAGAACTGACGCAGCCGGCGAAATCGCTGCAGAAGATCGCGGAAGCGATGCCGGGCTTCGGCATCCTGGCCGCGGTGCTGGGCATCGTGATGGCCATGTTCTCGGTCTCGGGCGGCGCGGATTCGGGCGAGATCGCCGAGAAGATCGGCGCGGCCATGGTCGGCACCTTCATCGGCATCTTCTTCTGCTACGGCCTGCTGGAACCGCTGGCCAACCTGATGAAGCAGTCGGTCAATTCCGAAGCCTCGACCATGGAAACCGTGAAGGTGGTGCTGTGCACCCACGTGGCCGGCAAGCCCGCCCTGCTGGCGATCGACGCCGGGCGCCGCCTGATCCAGCTCAACACCAAGCCCAGCTTCGCCCAGCTCGAGCAGTGGATCAATGCGATGGGCGGCGAAGACGAGTCGCAGAACAAGCGCCGTCGCGGCACTGACCGCATGGCGGGCTGATCGTGTCGAACAGTAAAGACAAGCATCACGAAGCGACCATCGTCAAGCGCGGCGGCGGCAAGCACGCGCACGACGAGCACGGCGGCGCCTGGAAGGTCGCCTTCGCCGACTTCTGCCTGGCCCTGATGGCACTCTTTCTCGTTTTATGGCTGATTGCCTCGCGGGAACAACAGAACCTCAAGAAAATCGTGCGCGACGCCACCGACAGCGGTATGCTCGAGGGGATGGGCCACAAGCCGGCCATCGCGGCCGAGCCGAGCGGCAGCATGATCGAACGCTTCCAGCTGCCGACCGCCGGCGGCAAGGGCAGCAACGATCCTGGTGCGCCGAGCCAGCCGCGGGTGGCCTACGAGTCCCCGGCGGAACTGGCGGCGCTGTCGAAAGCGCTGGGCGAGATGAGCCAGGAAGCCGGCCTGGCCGCCAACCTGGATACCGTGATCACGCCCTACGGCCTGCGCGTGATGCTGCACGATACCGACCGCCAGGGCATGTTCATGCGCGGCAGCGCCCTGCCCACCGGCCGCTTCGTGAAACTGCTGCGCAAGATGGGGCCGCTGTTCGCCCAGATGGAAAACCAGATGCTGATCGTCGGCCACACCGACTCCTCGCGCTTCGCCGGCTCCGACAAGGGCGGCTACTCGAACTGGGCGCTGTCGACCGACCGTGCACTGTCGGCCAGGGCCGAGCTGCTGGGCGGCGGCATGCGCGGCGAGACCGTGCTGCAGGTGGTCGGCATGGCCGAACGCGCACCGATCGACGCATCCGAGCCGCTGGCCGGCGTGAACCGCCGCATCGAGCTCCTGATCCTGACGACCAGGCAGTCGCGCGCGGTGGCCGGCATGTTCGGCAAGCCGGGCGCCACCAGCCCGCTCGGCAAGGAGGCCTCGGTCGGCATGCCCGACGCGGACGAACTCGACAAGCTGCGCGGCCAATTGCCGAATTAATCATGACCGTTCAATCGAAATCCCGAGGTACCCGCATGAAGATCTCCGGCGCATCCGCACCCGTCTCCACCGTGAGCATCGGCACGCAGGCCGTCACGGTCCAGGCGCCTGCGGCAGCGGCGTCCGCCGCACCGGCCCTGCAATCGGAAGTGCTGCAGCCTGCCGCCAGGGCCCTGGCCGCGATGCCCGACTTCGATGCGGCCCGCGTGGCCGAGCTGCGCGACCTTCTCGC
>Ga0209023_10001807_pt1 | contig 27888 bp, 17 predicted proteins | sample LakOneMetagenome_FD_187468 | JGI IMG/M metagenome (GOLD analysis project Ga0209023, IMG submission 187468) | Freshwater and sediment microbial communities from Lake Erie, Canada (SPAdes) (version 2) | ecosystem: Environmental > Aquatic > Freshwater > Lentic | place: Lake Erie, Canada...
CAAGGGGGTCACGCCCCTGGCCAACTGAACCCCGGGCAGAACACCTGGCCACCACCGGGCAGTTCTGATGGCCACGACCGGGCAGAACCACTGTCCGCCACCGGGCACAACTCACTGGCCCTTGACACCCCGACGCCAAGCGGTGCGACTCGACCAGCCGGAGCTAGACCGCGTTCGGGATTCAGAGACTGGTCGAGATGGCGATCACCAACTCACGCCGGTCGAGGGTTCTTAACCGATCTCTCGACTGGCACCGAAGTCGAGAGACTCGTTGACACGATGGCTCTGGTCGACCCTCGACCAGCGTCTCGACCACACGAGCAATCCACTGCGATTCGAAGGGTGAACGGCCTGACGCAGCGACGGACAGCAGCCGGCCAGTCCACCACTGCGTCGGTCGGGACTGATGCACGTTCCGGTGACACTTGATCTGTGGCCCCGAGCGGTGCTGCCGGAAGGATGCTCACCATGCCGAGCCCTATCCCGGGACTGCTGTCGGATCAGAGACAGAGGGAGTGTCGTTCCCTCTTGCACCGACTACGACAGGCCGACATCAACAAGGTGGAAGCGATGGCATCTCGACCGCCTCGCGTTTGACCGGTCAACGATCTCTCGGGCCAGTCCCGCTCAGTTGTGTCATCACCACCCTGCGTGTCTGGGGGGGGGCTTGACTCCGGCTAAGTGGGATCTGTCCCATCGATGGACGTGGCCATGACGGGACTCCTCTGATTGTCGCTCATCGAACGTACCAGCGGGCCCAATCTGTCGCCCCAGCTACGGCATGGAGCCCGACCTGTTCAGGAACGTCGGGTGACGCGGGCCAGCAGGTGCCCGAGACTCTTCATTGCACTGTTCGCTGCCCGCACGACCGACAGGTCTGCACAGCGGCGGGAAGCCGACGCGCTCGGTTTGGGAGCACGAAGAGCCGGATCCTGAAGCGCCTCGTTGGCGGCGTGCTGAAGATTCGCGAAGTCGGGCATCCATGCGACGAAGGAGTGAAGTGCGGCAATGCCGTGCGCGCACACCTCGGCGACGGCTACGGCGCCCTCCGTGTACGGCGTCGGCGTGCCGCTGAGGCCAACGGCCTCGCCCGCGATCATCCTGTCGGCCATCGACGCGTCACCGAAGTTGACGCCCGCCACGCCGTCGCTTTCACCCCGCCAGCGATGGTACTGCTCTCCCCTCAACGCGTTCAGTTTCGCCCACGGCTCGTTTCCCGCAGTGAGCTTGCGCAGTGATCGGGCCAGATCAACCAGCTCGGAGCTTCCCAGGGCCTTGGCCGCTTTCTCCAGATCCTTGGCGGCCTTGTGGTTCAAGCCGCACCACGCGCCCCGCGCGTTGGAACGCGGTTCGAACGAAGCAGCGTCGATACCCAGACCCCGTGGCAGTGCGGTTGAGTCGAACTGAGGATGCAGCGCGATCGTCCGGAGAACGATGTTCGCGACGGCGTGGCCCGCGACGATGAGCTGGTTGGCTTGGCCCTCTCCGAAGAACCGGAGTGACCGTGCCAGGCCAGCACGAATCGGTCCGGTCGTCGTCGGGTCAGCCAGCTTGTCCTCAAGAAGTCGCTTCTCGGCCTCGGCCTCGACTGAGGCCAAAATTAGCTCGCCGACAATTCCGTACAGGCCGTGGAGCTCCCTGATCCATCGGCTCGCGTCGAAGTCAACGTTGAGCCACGCCATCTCGTCGAGGCCGGCGGAAGGGTCTCCGCGGTAGGTCTGCCACCGGAAGGCTGCCTCTTTCGCATCGCTCAATCCCAGGTCGAGGAGGGTTGGGACTCCAGCCAAGTCAGCGAAAGCGAGTCGCGGACGTAGGACGCTGCTCGGCGCTGACTCGGAATCGGATGGGGTCACCGTTGATCCTCCAGTCCCACGGCCGCACATCACGCGTCGGCCGGCGTCCTCAGCCCGGACTGCGAGCGATCGTAGGCTGACACCAGTGCTCGGGGATGGGACCGCGTGGCGAGACCTGCGTTCCCAGCGAGCCTGCGGCGATGCGGAATCGCAGCGTCTCAGGCGCAGAGGCCGCTTCATTGGCAGCCGCAGCGGTCTCGCGTCGAAGTGAAAGATGTACTGCGAGAACGGCCGGCTCGACAACTGTGCATCTGACCGGCCACCTCGCCATCCGCATCCGATCCTGTTGTGCGTGTCATCGTCGGTTAGCCGGCGTCGCCGGCGGCTGCGAAGGGAGCCTGGACAGAATGGACGTACGCGAACGGTTCCCGGTCCTCGCTGGGGTGGCTCCGTCGATCGCAGACACGTCTGCAGATCTCACCAATCCGCTCAACCTGTTTCGCCTGACGTCCGTTGTGACGGCAGCACCGGTCGCTGCAAAGTCGATCGGTGGTCCTGGCAAGATGCAGGAGGTCGCCGCCAGTCTCGTGCGTGAGTTCATCGACGCCGGCACCATCGATGATGATCAGTTGCAGCTGCATTTGCTGCAGCTGGCGTCGACGATCGAACCACTAGAGTGGTGCCTCTCCCAGCATCGTGTGGCCGAAGCTTGGCGATGGGCGGTGTTCGCAATGGCCGAGGACTTCTCGCCCGCGACCGATGCCCTCGTCGACGTGGCTCGACCATTTAACGCTTCCACCACGTTGCTCGCTGTGGGTCCGGACCTGGTACTTCGGTGGGCAGGCGGCATATGCCTCCTCGCGTGGGCCAGTGGCTACCTGAAGACGGAGGCGACGATCGCCGCTGAGATAATCGACCCAGTTCTTCTTCAACCGCTGGGACCTGGTGTCACCCGAAGGGCAGTTGAGGCAGCAAGTCACATCGTCGTCTGGCAGCACAGAACAGGGTTCGGTCACCCGGAACCTGTAATTTCTCGCTTTGTCGAAATCCTGGACGCGTCGGATGAACGCCAGTCGACGCGTTTGGCAGCCGGTCGTGCCCTGGCGACCAGCGTCGGCGAGCTGAGCGGTGTCAACAGGCAGACACGCGCATCCGAGCTGCTCGAACTGTTCCCCGACCTTCACCCTACGGAGCACCTGCAGCTGCATGCGACGGCTCTCGCAGAGAATCTGCCCCTACTTCTTGAGCAGTTCGACGATCTCCTCGATGAGGTGGACGAGCACGTCCGATCAGTTCAGGCGAACGCTGCCGATCCTCTGACCATTGCGTCCGCCCGCGGACGACTCTGGAGTATCGCTGTCGGGGTCGTAGCGGACTTGGTCTCCGGCGGCGAGGCCGATAGCGCGGTGCGTATGCTTAAACGGTGGTTCGGTCTGGCGGCCGCTTCGAGCTCTCGCCAGGGCATCGTGGCGATTCGACGGGTCGACGGTGTCACCTGGGCATGTCAAGGCTGTGTGGACTCCGCTCCTACCGCTTTCGGGGACATGCTCGAGGTCTTCAACGAAGTACTCGATGCCTCGCTGGTAGATCCGTCGACGACGTCAACAAGTGTCCACCGGCCAGTCAGGGGTGGCCAGCCCGACCCGAGTGGCGGCATCGAGCTGCATCAGACCTTGGTGGATGGAATGCGTCCAGACATCGCTGCCAGCGTTGCAGCGACCGCCGTCGGCCCGCCTTCAGTTCTGTTCAACCTCGCATTCGAACGTGCACCGCTCTCGTGGCTCATTGCCGAGGCGGGCGGTCCCGTCCTGCCTGTCGCATGCTCGATGCAAGAACCGCTGAGCGACAGATCGCTCTCACGTGCAGAGATCTGGTACGGCGACCTCCTCGGGGCCAAGGAGGAGGCCGACGCGGTGGCCGAGATCCTTCACGACGCCGGATGCGCAGTCGAGGTCGTGGCGGGCCAGGATGCAGGAGTCGACGGTTTCCGTAGTTCCTACGAGAGCAACGAACTCGACCTGTTGTGGGTTAGTGGGCACGCCTCGTTCGGTCACGACTCGGTTGAGGCGACGGAGCTAGAACTCGCAGCGGACCAGACTTTGAGTCTGCGGGACCTCATGGATCTGAGGACTCCACGTGTTGGCCGACGCCTCTTGGTGCTGAATAGCTGTGAAAGCGCCGTTGTCGAGGGGCTCGGGGGCCCGTCAACGATCGGGGTCGGCGGCCTGCTTGCAGGGAGTACCCAGGCAGTCGTGTGCCACCTGTGGCCGACCCACTTCAAGGCTGCAGCCAGGTTCGGCGTTCTGCTTGCGCTGGGCTTGAGTGAACGGAGCGGATTCGTTGGCGCCTTCGCATCGACGCTTCGATCACTGATTGGCGGCCCTGACGCCGTGCGAGACCGCATGTCCGCGCATCCTGCGGCCGAGGGCATCGCCCGACTCTGGGATCCAGCGTCATCGGCTGGATTCGTCGAGGTCGCGTCGCCCGTCTTTCTCGAGTAGCTGGGCCGATCTGGCTCGGCGCTTCGCGAATGCGGCTGAGTCCACAACGCCATTGACAACACGAGCCTGTGGGGGCGGGGCCGATGACGAGCGCGGCGGGTGCCGATCTCCGCAACTAGCGCGGTCGGTCAGCTCACCGTCGAGCGCCGTTCGGCCGCCGCCTCGGGCTGCGAGGCGAGAACCTCGGCGTACTTGAGCGTCTCCAGCCGGTCCTTCAGTTCGTCGAACCGGGGAACTTCGTCGCCGAGGTCCTTATGCAGCTCGAAGTCCTCGCGGATCCGACGAAGCTGGATGACCAGCGCGTCACCCTCCACAGACTGGTCGACTACTGCCTCGATGCGCTCCAGCAGCACCACTACGTCGGCTTTCGAGGGCGTACCGCTGTGGTCCCGGACAAAGAGGGTCTTCTCCCGGTCAACGCGTGAAGCGATCGACTCCCGACTCCGCTCGCGTTCGGCCGTACGTTGGAGCGCAGTCAGGTGCGAGAAGAGTGCTGCGAATCGAGCCCTCATCCGAACAGCTGGCTCTCCGAGAGACTCATCCGCCAGTACAGCGAGCACGTGACGGGCGAAGCCCAGCTTCTCGAGGTGTAGATCGATCTCTGCCGTGGTGAACGAACTCTGAATTGCATCGAGGATGCCAACCGATCCGCTGAGGGCGTCGCTAATTGCGCCCACCTTCGGAAACGAAGCCGGTATCTCGATCTCCATCTCCTCGAGATACCGCCGGGCCGCCTCTAGCCCGATCTCAGCGGGGATCAGGTCCTCGATGTCGAAGGGACCCTCCGGGCGATCACTTTCGACCCCTACGACTGCACCACGCTTCAGTTGGGTGACGTACTCGGGCCGAATGAGCTGCTTGTTGCGGGGGCCCCCACGCTTCAGAGCCTTTACGGCAGCGTCACCTTCCTTGTCGCCGTCAAGGAGCACGATGACTGCCGGCTGATCTGCATCCCGGCCGCGAGCCAAGTAGGTCATGTACGGCACGTGACTGGCCGATCCCGCCGGGACAAGCGTGAGCTGGTTCAGGTCGAGACATTCGGTGCTTCCGGCGCCTGCTCGCTTCAGCAGACCTGACATACCCGCCAAGTAGACCTGATCGGTCATGCCTTCGAGCATGAGGTTGCAGTTGCCGATGAAGGTCGTCTCGCCAACGAAGCCACCGAGTGCAGTACGCAGCGGCTCGAAGTGGTTGTGCCCGACGTCGCGCACGACGCGCGCGCCCTCTTCGCCGGAGCCCTTGTCGAGGACGCGGATTCGATCGGCTCGGTTCTTGTCGATGAGGAAGGGCGAGTGCGTGACAAACACGACTTGGCCGGTCAGACCTTCGCCGTGCGGGAGGGTGAACTCTTGGAACACCTTGAGGAGATCCTGCTGGCCCTGGTTCGAGAGGTAGGCATCGGGCTCGTCCATCAACAGCAGCTCCGGCCCGGACCTCGCCGAGATGTGGGCTAGGAACTGGACGAGGTAGCTCAAGAAGTACTTCAGACCTCCGCTGCGCTCTGCGAATGAATACTCGCTTCCGGTGCGGTCGCGGACAGTGAACACGACGTCGTAATCGCGAACGGCAATCGCGAGAGTGAACTGCTGATCCTGTGACCACCATCTCGTGAGGTTCAGCGAGGTCGCTAGCTGCTCGTTCATCGACGAGACGATGCCGTTCGCAAGGCCCTCGTCCTCGTTACGGAGAGCGCCCTGTAGTTCAGTGAAAGCAGAGACGTGGATGCCGCCAACGGTCACGAGCAGATGGAACGCGAGGTCGAGCTGGTCAAGGTACTCCTTCCTCTCCCGATCGCTGAGACCGCTGGGAGCTGTGGCGCCCTTAAAGAGGCCGGCGATCGCAGCACCCAACGCGTCCGCCTGTCCGAGCTGCGGGAACAAGGTCGGTGAGTTGTCCACCACGGGATCAACGAGCGACCATCGGTCGCGGCGTGCCGGGCCAGGATCCGCTCCGGCGATGCGTCCCCCGCCAGCCACGAACGAGATCGGCACGCTGTTCGGTATCGCGATCTTGGGATTGATCCTGAACACTGTCGGGAGCAGTGCTTCGAGGCTGTCCACGGCACCGACCTCGTGGACCGTGCCATCGTCGAGGTAGAGGGTGACCGAGCCGGGTTTGGTGCGAAACATGCGGAAAGACTTGATGCTGATGGATGCGCCCGGCTTGACGAGCTCGGCAACTGCTGCAGATTCATTCTCGTCCAGGTCCGTGAACCAGAGCCCGAAGTGCGGCAGCTTCATTGCTTCTGCGACCGTGAAGTACGTGGAGTAGCGGCAGAAATCGGCGGTCGTGGGAATGAGCACGCCCAGCGCACACTCGATCCCCGTGAGTAGCTGACTCTTGCCCGATTCGTTCGCCCCGACCACGCACGTCAGTTCCGGATCAATGCCTACCTCGACATACGGGTAGAAGGTGTCGTCATCCAACTTGTCCCAGGCTTCGGCCTTCTCGGGGTCGCGTCGCCGCTTGCCCAGGTAGTCAAAATTGAACGACCGGTAGAACCGGATGTAAGTCGAGCGAAGGATCATTTCGGAACTACTCCTCGGCGGCAAGCCCCACTTGCCACATTGAGCCTATCGACAGGGACGGACATAGCTTCCGAGAGCGAGGGGACGGTCCGCGTTCACCAGGGGAGCTCGCACGCAGCGGTCCTGAACGGACCCTTCGCCCATCAGGATTCCGCCGTGCATGCGCTCTACCTCCATGACGGCCGAGCATCAAGGAGGCCAGCGAGGTCGTCGAGTTCTTGGAGGCGAAGCTTGTGCGCAGCATCCGCGGTCGTGTTCACACGGAAGTCGATCAGACCGAGGTCGCTTCCTACCACGGCCAGAGCTGAAAGTTGGTCGAGCGAGTCGAGGGCCGTATCTGCGCGGCCTGGAAAGTCGTGGTCGAGCCACGCCATCAACGACGCGCGAGATCGGTCCGTCCGGAGCGATGGATCGGTGAGTTGATCGAGTGCCCAGCCGAACCCGAGCCCCCGGAATCCAGCCGATCTCCACGCCGCATCGCCCACGACCACGATCGACGGCTGTTCCGGGTGGAGCTGACTACGAGTGCCGTTCCCAGTTCCTGCCGCTTTGTCGAAGACCTTGCGGTAGACACGTCGCGCATCGAGGTACGGGTCGCCGGTGACAGCTTGGACGCTCCTGACCGTACTGAAATCGGCGATCACTGCATCGTCATCGGAAAGAGCTGAGATCTCAATCCAAATCTGGCGTTCCCCGAGCTTGACGACAGCGTCTGCGTGTCGTCCGTTAGGAAGCTGCGGGCTCACGGTCACCCCGCCGGCGTCCAACTCGCGGATGAGGTGAGCCTGGACTCCCATCTCGATCATGCCGGCTCCCCACTGTCGTGCCGACTGCTCGCCGAACTGCTGACCGAATTTGAGAAACTCCTGCCGAGAGCCGCCTGCCGTCATTGCTGCGCGCACAGCGGTGAGGTCGGCGTCGAATGCTGTCAGCTGGTCCGGCCGCAGGCGACTGAGGTGTAGCAACAGCGGCGGAAAGCCGGATCCGCTTGGCGGATCGGAGGCCTCCAATCCGTCGAACCAACAGGCGGTCGACACTGCCCTCGTTGGTGACTCGGGCGGCAGCGCCGCAGCGGCCGCCCGTCCCTCCCTGAGGAGCTGATGCCAACGTTCCCTCTCGACCCGATTCATTCGGCCTCGGATGTGGGACGACAAATGAGGCGGGCCAGGGGTAGTTGGAGGTGATCCGATGCCTCGCCCAGATACGCGGGCAGACGCGACACAACGTCTACATCCTGTCCCTCTCCCATCGCCGAAGCGTAGGGTGCGCCCGAGCCATCTCTCACCGTGCCGAGACGTCTCAGGCGATGAGCAGGTCGGCCAGTCGATCCTCGACGGTCGCCAAGGCGGCCGCCGACGCATCGCCGGAATCGAACCTGACGATCCTGCATGAACCCTGGGTTCGCAGGAGGTCTGTGGCCCGTTTCTGATCGTTTGGCGCGGTTGACGCCGCCCAGTCGGACGCGAAGCTCATCTCGAGTCGCAGCTGAAGTGGCTTGCCCGGCTGACGAGTCAATCCCCTCACCCTCCCCCGCACACCATCCGCTTGCTTGGAGTTGGACGGCTTCGTCTCGCGCGTGTCTCCGGCGCGTCCGAATGAGACCAGTCGGTCCCGGTACCAGACCGTGTAGACACCGGCGGTGTCCCCAGTGTTCGCTGACAGGTCTGCGAGCATCTCGCACGGTCCAACCGTGAGCATTTGGAGCAAGTCGTCGGCCACGGACGAACTCTCGGCCACAAGAGCCTCCTTGTTGTCGTCAGCTGCGTGAGCGCCGCCAGCGAGATCCGCCTGATCGACTGTGTCTGCGTCGAGTGCGGCTTCCTGGTTGCGGCGGCGAGCAGACACTCGCCTCGCGACACGGTACGACATGAACCCGATTCCGGCCGCCGCGACCGCTGGGCCGGCGACGACGATTCCAGTGCCGACGGCCATGGTTCCGCCGATAGCCGCCAGTCCCGACGAGATTCCTGCAGCGCTGAGTCCTGCGACGACGCCAGCCTGGCTGACCGCCACGACGCCGCCGACGGTTGCCGCTGTCGCACCGGCCACCGAGGTTGTGCGACCCACACGACGAGCGGTCCGCTCACCTGCAGGAAGCGCCTCATCATCCTTGAGCGCGACCTGCATGATCGCCGCGCTCGCCAAGCCGGGCATAGCGCCGACCGTGACCAAGCCACCCATCACTCCCGCCGGTCCGATGGCGGCCAGACCAGACATGATCCCAGCGGCGCTGAGCCCAGGAGTACCAGCCGCTGCGACAACCCCGATTCCGCCCACCGCAGCGGCTCCGGAGACAACAGCGGCGCCACCTGACGCCGCAGCGCCGTTCACTTGACTACTGGAGTGCTTCCCCGTGATGCACCAGCGAGCGAAGTGTTCGCAGTTGTTGTTAAAGAGGTTGTAGCCCGACTCCCCCAGCTTGGACTCTGCCCGAGCGACCACCTCATGCGGCGGGAGAGCCCGCTCGTACGGGCGGATCTCGACTCGACCGCTTCCGGCGAACTCAGCGAGTGTCGACCGCTGGATGAGCGCCCCCGCCTTGCTTCCCGGCTCACCGGTGAAGTGAATGACTTCGTCCTCGCCGACGTCGACACCGTGGTGGGCGTACCCCTTGCGTCGCACGTACAGGTGATCTCCCAGCGTCACCTCGTCACCTCCCGTGCGATCACTCGAACTCCTGGCCCTTGGCGCCGAGTTGGCCACCGTTCTCGCTGACCACCCGGCGGACCCGCTCGTCGAATCCGTCCGACTTGGCGTTGATCTCGAGAGTGAGCTCCACCTCGCCTCCAGGGGCGGCGCTGAGGTGCTCTACGACATTGGCGAGGATCGCTTCGAGTTGACGGATCGCTCTGACTGAGTCGAGGGAGAACTGGCCGTAGAACGAGGTTGCCACCGGACTCTTCGGGTCGACCTTGGTCGTCTCGACCCCGCCACCGCTCTCGGTGCCGCCCGTCGAACTCGTGTCGACGGGCTCCGTCGAGCCACCGGCCGTCTTGGCTGCCGCAGCCTGCTCGTCGGCCGTCAGTTGCTGCCTCGCGACATCCGGGGCAACTACGAACCCGCTCGGCCGCACCGAAACGTGCTGCGCTGAGGACGTCATACCGACCCATCGCACGTCGTCGTGACCCTCCGCATACGCGAAGGTCTCTGCTTCCCAGTCCGTCTTGGCCGTGCCGTCGCTGATCGCCCCGGCCAGCACATCGAACGAGGCCAGGCGCGGCAGGTACGGGAATTGGCAGTACGCCTTCCACAACGCGTCCACGCCGATGTCTCGACGCTCGCTCCACAGCGGGACACGGTCGAGATCCATGCGGACCCGGGTGCCGCCGTACGCCGTGATCAACCGCTCTTCCGACTCGAGCTTCCGTGCGATCCGCTCTGCGAGGCTGCCGGCGCCAGACGGCTTGGTTTGGTGCCAGCGAATCTCCTTCGTGCCCGCGGTCTGTTCTGGGACGAGGACGTGAACGTAGGTCTCGCCAATCCGCTGGCTAACTGTCTCATCGGACTCGGCGACCTTCGACTTCGCTTGGGCTTCGTCGCCCTTGGTGAGGTCGAGCTTCTCTGTCTTCTGGTCGTCGAGGATCGACTTCCATGCCAAGTGCTGTCGCGTCGCGTGGCGCAGCTCCGCGAGGCGCGCTTCTGACGCTGCGCAGAACACGAGCAGGTTCCGGTTGAGCCTCGGCCCAGCGTTGCGTTGCGTCAGCACCTGCTCCGCCATCGTGATGGCTGGCGAGCCCTCCACGTTTGGCAGATGGTGCGCTGTCGTGGGAAGCACCACAAGGTGCACTCCGTCGTCATCGTCGGTGACATCGCCCGGACCGTCAGGGAACGCGTGCACAGCGGCGAAGGGACCCTTCGCGCTGACCGCCTGGAGTCGACGCTTGATCTCGTCGTCTGCGTTCTCGTCAGTGACGTTCGAGTTGGCCCTGTCCGCCGCCAGATGCGTGATGTTGGCCCGGAGCGAGTACCAGTACTGCGAGCCGTTCACGTACAGATACGTCGCGTCGCCGGACAGGCGGCGCAGCGCGTCGGCGAACGTTCCGGGCGCTTCTCCCGGCTGGGCGACACCGAGCGTGATGAGCTTCACGTCGATACCGCGGCGGGATTCCTCCCGGGGTGCCGAGGCCAGGTAGACGGCGCGGGCGACACGACGGGTGGCGGAGTAGCGGCCGAGGTTGCGGTTCTCCTGATCGAGTCGCAACGGCAGCGCGTTCGAGCCGTCGATGTCGCTGCGGATCACCGGGTCCCAACCGTCCTCGAGGTACTTCGTGAGTTCGGAGTTCACCCTTGAGTCGTCCATCGGGATCGTGCCCGGCATGATCAGAAGGTTCTGATCGCCCCGCTGCCACAGCACCGAGATCACCGTCGCCATCAACCGCAGCACACCACGGGTGCGCTGGAAACGCTCCAGCGTCGACCAGTCCTTGTAGAGCCGGTCGAACAACTCCGGATGCACCGGGTAGGAGAGCTCCATGCGACGCCGGTACTGGGCCTCGCTCACCTCGCTCGGGAAGTCAGCGGGCTTCTCGCGGTAGTAGTCGCAGAATGCCTTAATCACGCCATCGCGAACTCGAGCCTGCTCCGGGGTCATCAGCTCGAACAGGCGGCGTCGGACGATCTCGAAGCTCTCGTCATCCTCGGCCGGCTTCCACTGCGCCGACTTGCGGCGCACCACGTTCCGTAGTCGAGCGAGGGCATCCTGGCCCTTGTCGCCGCCGACCTCGATGTCGCTCGCAGGGATCGATACGAGCACCACCGCGTTCGGCACCGCAGCTGCCGCTTCAGTGAGCGCCTGAGCGAACGTGAACTGGGTGTCGAAGTGTCCACCGAGCAGCGACGGCTCGCTCTCGCGAGATGGCAGCTGTCGTGCGTAGGCGACCCATTCGTCGATCAGCACGATCGACGGGCCCGCCATGCGGAAGAGGTCGATCAGCTTCTCCCCGGGATTGGATCCCGAGAGGTCCTCGGCCTCGACCAGGTCGTATCCCGGTCGACCTGCCAGCTGGTATGCGATCTCACCCCAGAGGGTGTGGACCTCGGTACCGTCGTCCTTCACCGAAGGCGACGCCGGCGAGATCCATTGGCCGACGACTACCGCTCTAGCGACCTTGTCGGGAAGCGAGAGTCCCTCTTCAGCGAACAGCTCGCTGATGCCGGGCAGGTTCGACGCCTTCTCCCCCGACGCCAGGTGGTAGAGCGCGATCATCGAGTGGGTCTTGCCGCCACCGAAGTTCGTCTGCAGGTCGATGACCGGATCACCACCGTCGCCGCTCAGCCGTCGTGCCGCACCCGTCAGGAGCTCACGCAGACCGTTCGTCAGGTAGGTGCGTCGGAAGAACGCGACCGGGTCCTGGTACTCCTCATCTGCGTTGTTCGTCGCGACCTGGAAGAGGTCAGCTGCGAACTCGGCCTGTTCGAATCGTCCTGATGCGACATCGGCGTGAGGAGTGATTACGTCACGCCACGGCGCCAACCCCTTGAGCGGCTCGCCGTCGGTCGGCTTCGCTGCCGTCTTGCGACGCTCGGTCCGTGCCTGCTCGTCGAAGCTCTGCCGCTGAAGATCGCGCTTCAGTGCCTGAACGATCTTGACCTGCTCTGCTGCGCTGAAGGCCTGCAGCAGCCGCTCGGACGTATCCAGCATCCGGTAGGCGTCATCAGTCGAGAAGGACCCGCTGTGCGCCCAGGTGTTCCGGAATCCCCTCAGCTCGCTCGAGTACGCACGCTCCGACTGACCGAGCCGGTCCTTCCATGACTCCTGCCACGTGTTGTGCATGCCCTTTAGCAAGAAGCTGAGATCGTTGGGATCCGGAAGGCCGGCAGCGTTGCGGTCACGCGAGCCGACCTCAACCAGCCAACCCTCGCCGTACTGCGCCTCCCACACCAGTTCGCACACGGGCCGAATGCCGTCGCGCACCGCGTCAAGGCCTCGACCGACACGCTCGTTGTGTGGCATCACCATGACGAACCAACCCCCACTCGATCGTGACCCTCTCCCATCGGCACGAGGAGCATCAGAACAAGCTCCCGTCCGGTGCAGCAGCGGGCCCGACGGCTGCGAGGCGACTGATCTCGGGCCATGCAGTCACCAACATGTTGTAGGCGCCAGCATCCTCGGACCACTTCTTGCGATCGCAGATTCCATAGAGCAGGTAGGCGAGTTGCCGTGCTCGCTCGCCGTACCCTTGACCCAGCAGCGACAACAGCAACGCAGCTTCGCTCTCCGACGATTCCAGCGCACGGATGAGGTACTGCGTCGCTTCCCACACCGTGAGTCGAGTGTCGGTCGACGGATCCCAACCGTCCGACAGATCTCGGCGCTCCAGAAGACGAACCTTCCCTTCACGACTCGCGACCAACCCGGCCTGGGCTACCCCTTCGACTGAGGTGTTCTTCGCTCGAGCCAAGCTGTCCGCGTCGCCGTACGCCGCCGGGTTGTGCCCGAACTGTTCGAACCACGTAACAGCGAAGCGGGTTTCAGCGTCAAACTCCGATTCCTCGCCTGACAGCACTTCCGACAAGACCTCGTTGATTAGCGCGAGCGCAGTTCGAACCGTCATCGACGATCCATCCGCCTCGACAATCTTCGAAAATCTGGAGTAAATCGCAATACCCGGCCCCATTGCTGACTGGGCCATGTCAACCGGAGCAATGTTCTCAACCTGCAGCAGTCGGACTGCCGGCTCCATCTCGGACCGCAGCGCTCCCATGAACTCGCCCCGAGTGGCCATCGCTGCCGAAAGCTCTCGTGGCCGGCACGCAAGCACTATCGACGAAGCCAACATGTTGTTCTTCGCTCCGATCTTGTTTGCTAGCTCAGTGCGCATCGGCCACGTCGCGGTGATGGCGTAGCCAGCGTCCAGCAACCCCCCGAGGAATGTCTCCCAGCCGGTGGAGGTGACCCCGTCCTTGGTCGACTCAGTAGCCTTGAACGCGTAGAAGATTGTCGCTGGGAATCGGGGGTCGGCGTTTGCCGCCGCCGCAGCGAACACCTCTTCCATCCCGGACTCAAAGTGCTCGTGCGCTGCGTTCTTCGACCCAGCCCGGTACTGATTCGCGATCAACTCGTCAGCCTTCGGCGTCAGCAGCGTGGCTGTTTCGTCGGGCCAGATGTCCGAGAGGTTCCGGCGCAACCAGACGTAGAAGAAGTCGGACAGGTCCGCGTAGGAGATGTTGTCGTAGTAGGGGGGATCAGTAGAAACCATCGAGGTACCGACTTCGGCGATGCGCGCGCGTGCGTCGCGCTGAGCGGTAGACCCTTCAGTACCGACAGGTAAACGTTGAATCCCCAATGCCGTGCGAGCGATCATCAGCGCCGCGCTACCTGTAGATCTTGAGAAGGGATTCGTCTCGGCGAAGTCCCAGGTCATCGGGATTGCCTGACGACCGAAGGTATTCCTGATGGTCTCACCCTTCGTGTTGTCCCAGCTGCAGACGTTTGACCAGTAGTCCGCGCACTTGTCAACGATGAACGCGAGGTAGGTGACAACTGCGTCGGCATACGCACTTGCACCCGAACCGCCGTCTCGCAGGCGTCCACCGTCACCGAGCAAGCCAACTGAGAGCGCATCTGACTCGACCCTTTCTCGTACGTCGACGAGGAGGTCAGAGAACGTCGTCAACGCCAACATCTGCCTCGGCGTGAAGAGATCACACCAAGTGTCCAGGCCGTAGCGGACAACGTTCATTCGCCCGGGCCAGTCAAAGATTGATCCCGACGGCCCCGCGACCTTCGGCACCTCGCGCACATCCTCGCCGGCTTGCGGCTCAACGTAGATCCGACCTGGCGATCCGTCGGCGACGATCGCCATGAGCTGTGCACCCATGCGTTTTGCTCGCGCCTCTTCTCGCACGTACTTGAACGGCATGGGCGCGCCCGTGGCGATACACGTAGCTCCATGCCGGTTGACATTGCCTTCCCGTGGTTCGCCGCCCTCACGGATCTCGTAGCGGATCGTCTTCGTCTCACCATCTACAACTGGCTCAACCCAGATCACTGGTTTCCCAGGCTTCTTCGCCAGAATCCACGAACGCACCAGAGGCACGTGTCCGGGCCAGGATGGGTCAGGCGACTTGACGGTTCGAGCCCAGATCCAGGCAATCGGTGTCGCCTTGGACCCGTCGGCTAAAGATGCGTCTGGGTAGTAGCGGCCGATTCGTCGCTCAGCCTCGCCACGCAGCCATTCGCCGTACGCCTCGACGTCTGCGGCGAGACCGCGAGCCCCCTCCCAGACCGCCTGCGACGACCGGGCATCAGGATGAACCGGCGACTCATTCGCGAAACGGCTTGGTATCTCGAGCATTGCCCGCTGGATCAGCACAGCGACGGGATTCAAGTCGCCGGTGTATGTCGGCAGGCCGAGCCGGAGTGCCTCGAGCGGAATCGCTCCCCCGCCGCCGAATGGGTCCAAGACTCTCGGCAGGTCGCCATCGCAGGATCTTTCGATCTCGGCGCGTGCCTCAGCCAGGACGCGCACATCGTTGCTGGCCTCCCACGGGACTAGCCGCTCAAGGATGTCAAACAGGCGCTTTCGCTCGTGGGTCTGCTCTTCCTCCGTCGGAAACTGCTCTGGGTGCGCCGAAGGGTCATCGACGAGCGAGGCCCACAACACCGCTCGAGCTGCCGCCAGAGGTCGACGGGCCCACCAAAGGTGCAATGCCGAGGGGTGGCCGTGTCGGATCGACTTCTCACGTGCCGACTCCGCGTTGATTGCCGCAAGAGGAAGCGCGACCTCGATGAGCTTCTTCTTGTAGGTCACTGAGGCTCCACGGCGTGGGGAAGGAGATCGGTCACCTTGAGCGGCACGAACGTCTGGGCGAAGTGCATCTCGTAGGCATCGAACGGTCGAACGAAGTAGCTGACACTCGGAGTGTCGTCGGGTTCGTTAGGGACGCTCACGACCGCAAGTCGGAAGCGTTCGGGGTTCTGCTTGGCTTGGCGAACTTGGCGGGCCTTCACGTACACGTCGAGCGTCTGAGGCCGGTGCCCCTTCACCTCGATCTGGTAGACGATGCCGGTCTCGGGGTCTTCCGAGAGGATGTCGAAGCCGGGGTTGTTGTGATCCTGCTCGACGGGCTCCCGTCCGATCGAGCGCTCCACTGCCATGACCGCGGCGACTGCTCGGCGGTCAGTGTCCTTGATGACGTCTTGGTCTGGAGCGGTCGCTGTGGTCCCGTCCATCTGGTCGATCAGGCCCTGGGGGACGACCAATGCGGCGGCGACGATCGTCGGGGCGTGGTTGATCAGGTCGGACTCGATGGCTAGCTCGCGCAGTCGGCGGGTCTTGCGTGCTTCGAGTTCGTCGGCGCGTTGCCGTGCTCGGCCTGAGTTGAGTCGCGGTTTCTTGCCGTGCAGTTCCTTCTGCTTGAGTTCGGCCGCGCTCGCGTCCCAATAGCGGATCTCGGTATTGAGTCGCTCTTCGACGGCGCGTCGGGTTCGTTCGATGCGGGCCGTGGTGACGTCCGCTACCTCGGCGAAATGAGGGGAAGCGAGATTGCCCGTCGCCCAGCTGCGACCGGTCTCATCTACGCCGCTCTCCGCCCAGGTGGAGTCAAGATTAGCAAGCAGCTCTCGGACCTGTTCGTTGACTGGCTCGTAGTTGAGGTACGGCTCGGCGCCGGGGTCGGTGATGTCGCCGTAGGCGGTGATCTCGACGAACTGGAATCGTCTCGAGACGATCTTGGGAGCGCCGTGCTCGAGGCGTCCGTCGGTGATGGCGTGCTCGAGGTAGATGAGTACGCGAAGTGTGTCGCCGGTGTCGGTCGGGTCGACGAAGGTCGTGCCGGCGCTGAGTGCGTCGCCGTGGCGTTCGAGCGTCGTGGCGATGAGTGCGTCGAGGAGTGGATGGCCGGGGGCCAGCAGCTCGGCGCGAATACCGGTGGATGACCTGGGATCGGCGGCGACGCGTTCCTTGTCGAAGGTGACGCGTTCGTACGCCGTGTGCAGGGGTCCGCCTGCGGCGACCTCCCGGTCGCGAGATCGCACGACCGCCGGAACGCGAGTGATCTCGAAGCGGCCCGATTCCCTCGGGGCGATGCGACCACCGACGTCGTCGAGGGCAGCACTGAAGAAGGCCTGGATGAATCCGGGCTGCAGCTTGCGAGACAGCGCCTCTTCCATGCGGTGACGGATCTCGCTGATGCGTGTCGGGTCCAACACGTTGGATGCGAGTGCGCGTTCATCGAGCACTGTGGTCAGCCGTTTGCCGATCTCCTGGTCGACGACCTCGTTGACCCGGGCCAGGACCTTGGGATCCTCGCCGTAGCGAATCGCCTCGAGCAGCAGGTCCTGCAGGGAGCGGTTGATCTCAGAGTCCCCGAGGACGTCGTAGATCTGGTCGCCGTAGTAGTCGCGCTGCTCCTCGATCTTGGCGAACAGCCGCTGGAAGACCATCCCTTCACGGGTGTCCTTCGCCACCAGGTTCCACAAATGGCAGACCTGTTCTTGGCCGATCCTGTGGATGCGGCCGAATCGTTGCTCGATCCGGTTCGGGTTCCACGGCAGGTCGTAGTTGACCATCAAGCTCGCCCGCTGCAGGTTCACGCCCTCGCCTGCTGCGTCGGTCGCGATGAGCACCTTGACCGCAGGGTCGTTCCGGAACGCGTCCTGGACCCGACGACGATCCTCCCGCTTCACGCCGCCGTGAATCGTGACGACTGCTTCGGGCTTGCCGAGCAGCGTGCGAGTCTTCTCGACCAGATACGTCAGGGTGTCGCGGTGCTCGCTGAAGATGATGAGCTTGCGTGACTCACGCGGGTTGTTGAACTCGTCCGACTGCAAGATGCCCTGCAGCTCGACCCACTTGCGGTCCTTCCCCGACGCCCGAACGGTGGCAGCCAACTCGACCAGGAGGCGCAGTTCGACGATCTCCCGTTCGAGCTCGACGATGGACTCCGCCGACATGGCGTTCTCGATCGCGTCGTCTTCGAGACGCTCGAACTCCTCGTCGTCGAAGTCATCTGCGTCGAAGCCATCGGGGTCACCGAGTCGGCCAGCGATCCGGTTCGCCTCGACCTCGCCCGAGTTGCGAGCATCGAGCAGCTTCTTCTGGAGCTTCTCGGTGCGACGCTCGAGCGATCGGTGAATCGCTGCGGGCGACGATGCCAGCCGGCGCTGCAACGCTGCCAACGCGAACCCGACAGCGAGGCCTCTCCGTCGATCGCCGCCGTCCTCCATTGCCTGGGCGCGGCCCATGCCCTCGCGAACGTACGAGCTGACCGCTTCATACAGCTGTTGCTCCTGCGGGCTGAGGTCATACGAGATCGTCGTGGCCTTGCGCTCCGGGAACAGCCGCTTGCCTTCGAAGGTAAGAAGGTTCTCCTTGACCAGGCGTCGCATCACGTCGGACACATCGGGGATGTCTTTCGCTCCACGAAGCCGGCCAGCGAAACGATCCGGGTCGAGCAGGGACAGGAACAGCAGGAAGTCGTCGTTCGATCCGTTGTGTGGCGTCGCAGACAACAGCAGCAGGTTGCGGGCCCGGTCACGGACGAGTTCACCCAGCTGGAACCGCAGCGTCTTGGTGACCTCGTCGCCCCACAGCCGGGCGGACATCTTGTGCGCCTCGTCGATGATGACGAGATCCCAGTCCGTCACCGCGAGCTTCGCCTGAAGCTCCTCGCTACGCGAGAGCTGATCAAGTCGAGCGATCAGCAGGTTGCGTTCCTGGAACGGGTTACCGGTGCGGGCCGCTTCGACCATGTCTCGACTCAGGATGTCGAAGCGGAGTTCGAACTTGTCGTAGAGCTCCTCCTGCCACTGCTCCACGAGACTGCCTGGAGCGATCACAAGGCAGCGATCGAGGTCGCCACGCAGCATCAGCTCACGGATGTAGAGGCCCGACATGATCGTCTTGCCCGCACCCGGGTCGTCAGCCAGCAGGAACCTCAGGGGCTGCAGGGGTAGGAGCCGCCCGTACACGGCTTCAATCTGGTGTGGCAGCGGACGGATCGTCGCCGACTCCACCGCGACGAACGGGTCGAACAGGTGGGCCAGCTGGATGCGCCGGGCCTCCGAGGCGAGCTTGAAGGCCGCACCGTCGGCATCGAAGGTCCAGCGTCGCCCGGTGGCCACCTCGACATCTGAGAGCTGCTCCGTGGTCAGCAGTCGATCACCGATCTGCCCGTCATCGCCTCGGTAAACAACATTCGCCACGCCATCGCCGTGTGGTTCCACCGCAACGATGGTCACCTCACCGGCCGCGACGAGACCGCGTACGCGCAGACCGGACTTGAGATCATGGAGTTCGAGCATGGGGAAGATCCGATTCAGTCAGGCACCCTTGCCGGATGGCACCTCTCACGGCCTGACGTGAGCAGTCATCGTACGATGCCGCTGGGACAGCTTGGGGCGAGCCGGGCGCTCTACCGGCGCCGCCCGTCGCCGGTAGAGCGCCCGGCGGCGTTTCCTACTGCTTCTTACCCAAGCCGGGTGCACCTCCGCTGACAGTCTTGAGGCGCCGTCCGGAGGACTCCGGGGTACTCCTTCGCCGTCGACTTGTGCCCTGGCGTTGGACGTCGCGCAGCCTTCACCTTGCGACTGCGCGGTACCGCTGCTGCGTCGCCACATACAAGTGCCTGCGGCGGAGATCACCTTCTCAGCTGGTGAATCCGGGTACGCCGCTCACGCCGCCTTCGACCGCGGCAGGCGTCCGTAGACGAGCTTGTGGCCGGTGCGCCACACCGTCTGGCGGGTGTCGAGGCTGAGGTTGGCCGAGACCTTCCTCGGGCGGCGGTCCACCGGGTAGCGGCGGATCCGTTCCCACATTGCAGCTACCACGACCGCTGCAGTCTCCTCGGAGGACCACGCGCCGCACGGCGTGAATCTGGCAGTGAGGTTCTTCACTGCGGGCATCATCGCCTGCAGGACTGTCCGGCCCGCCAAGTCGTCATCAGGCGCGAATCGCAGCAGCACCAGCAGGACTGCGTTGGACTCCTCGGGGTGACCGCGCTCGTTCACCTTCTCGACCAGGTCGGTGAGCGAGGCGAACTCTCCGAGCTCAGGAGCCGCGTCAACATCGGCAACTGCTATTCACTGGGCCCGTGGGTGACGACCGACCTCGCTCGATTCGTCGACATGGTCAACCGCTCGCAGGCCACCGACGATCACGAAGAGGAGGTCGCACTGCTTCGATCGGCTCTGGAACTCGTCCGAGGCCAACCGTTCGAGGAAGTATCGAGCGGCTACGAGTGGGCGTTCACGGAAGGCATCATCACCGAGGCAGAGGCGACGATCGCCGACGCGGCGCACCGTCTCGCTCAGCTCCTGTTGGAGGTTGGCGACCATGCCGGAGCGACCTGGGCCGCGCAGCGGGGGCTGAACTCAGTTCCGGGTAGCGAGCCTCTCTACCGCGACCGGATGGAAGCCGCTCATCTTGGCGGCGATCCGGCGGCCGTCGAGCGCATCGTTGAGGAGCTGTGCCACTACGTGGAGACACTCGACCCGTTCGACGATCTCCACCCGGAGACCATCGAACTCTGGCGCCGGATCGGCCGACCGCTGAAGTCTCTTGCTCGTCCTGCCCAGGTGCGGACGGAGCCATAGACGACGGCGTCAAAGCTGCTGGCGAGGCGCAGCGGCACTTCATCGATGGGACACCAGGCGAGCCGACGGAGATTCCCCCGACGGTTAGCGACAATGGAATGCTTGACTGAGCGACGACGGCGGATCGGAACAACGCAATGAAGTTCTTGGTGTTCGACTCGATGATGCCGGACGAGCCTCCTCTGCTTTCTGGGGACTGCGACGAGGAACAGATGATCCTGCAACTCAGCGGGCGACGCGGCGACTCTTGGACGTCCACCGTTCGGAGGGCGATCGCACAGCGGGGGGCGCCCTCCGACCTTAGAGGCCTTGTCCGGCTGAACTCCCGCTTCCAGGTCGTCCTCACTGACGACAGTCCCGGCGACGACGTCGAGCACGATGAGCTCATCGGCGGGTCCTCAGGGGTCATCCCAGGACAGGCGCCGACCGCCCCGAACGCACAGGCCGAGATTCTTGAGGCGATCGGGAAGAACGGCCGCAGCGAACGGCGAAACCGGTCGGCGACCAGCCCAGGTCCACGATCCTCTCGTCGAGAACGATCTATGCGGGCACGACGCGAGCGCTCAGAACGGGAGAGCGAATAGATCGCCTCGGCCGCCGGCGCGGTCGACTCACCTACGGTGAAGCGATGCTCGTTCACGTCACCAGGTCTGCGTTCCCGCCGAGTTTGGGCAACTTCTGGGAGCAGATGGAGAGTGACGGGGCGACCAACTTCGAGCTGCTCCTCGAAGGACGCGGATTCGACGGATGGTCCCTGCCTGCGTCGACGATGTCAGGGCACCCTGTGTGGTTCCAGCTCACTGCCACGAGTGTCAGCAGCGCCCGATCCGTGATTCTTCAGGCCGATGATGTCGGCGACTCGGAGGCTGCAGATCACATTCGCACGCTGCTCCCAGAGATCGAGCGCTGGGCCGGCTCGCTGGTCGCTGTCGGCCTCGTGGACGGCGGCCCGTACAGGTCGACACCCGTCGATGGCCACTTCAAAGGGAGGATCTTCGCGCCCGTCGGTCGGCTGACGCCCCTGAGCAACCCAGTGAGCACGACGAGCGGATCGAAGCTGAGTGACCTCGGCCCATTTGCTCGTACAGCATCCCAGCTCACGAACCGACTCGTTGGCGGCGACCAGGAATACCGACGCATGCTCAGGATCGTCGAGCAAGAGGGCAACACGATTCCTCCGTGGGCCAGAGTGAAGCTGAACGCCCGAACTGGGAACTGGCAGGCAACCGCCAACGACGTGACCTGCTCTTGGCTGTCCGAGCTCCAGTTGGCTGATCAGTTCGCCATACCGATGTGCCGCGACCTCGCTGATCGTCGGCGGGTGCTTCGCGAGGTCGGAGTACAGCCCGACTCCGAGAAGCGCCAGGTGGGCTGGGCGGTGGACGCGCTCATCACTCTCGATGGCGTGCCGATCCCGGTGGAGTTCAAGCTCAATCGAGAGGCCGAAGCAGACCTGCCTCGACAACTGCGCCAGTATTCGGGACCGGCCTCTGCGAGAAAGCTCGACGGCTCCCGACGGCAGGAGTGGCGGATCGAGCACCCGTACGTGATTGTCATCGACCACGTCGGAGCAGACGTCTACGCGTCTGGGGTTCGAATCGTAGGGATGCCGGACCTTTCCATCGAGCGAGGCAAATTCACACCGGCGCGGGTCCGGGCGTTCCGCGACGCGCTGTCCACCCTTTGCAATGCGTAGCTCACTGTCCGCTCCGCCCTGTAGCGTTCGAGTACCTCGTCGCTGGGTTGCAGCGTCCTCTATCTCAACCTGAGTGAGAGGAGCGACGCTATGGACGTCCTCGATGAGCGGACCATCCAGCAGTTGGCGATTCGAAGGTGTCACGTGTGGCGGTGGTCCGACGACCTCCCACCTGTCGAGTGCCAACGCCAGACCCTGGTCGTCGGCGGGTTCTCGAAGGTCGGGCTCCTGTGCGGTGGCGCAACCGCCATGCTCTCAGCGAGCGCGAACCGTCGCAGACGACAAGCCGCTGCCGCCGCCTCGGCTCCGGGCTGGCGGTACGTCACCACCGGCGCCGGGCATGCAGCCGACGGCATGCTCCACGTCAGCGACGAATCGGGAGCGGTGCTGACTTTCGACCTGCGTTCTTCGGGCTACGCCGATTCGCCGCAGCCTGGCTGGTTGCGATTCCGCACGTCAGGCTCGGCGACGTGGTGGGCGGTCGAGGTCAAGTAGCTCACCGACACAGTTGCTCGATGACCGGATACGGATCCGCCGCTCCCCCGCCACCGGGATGCATCTCGAAGTGGACGTGTGATGCGGTCGTCCGAGCGTTGCCCGTGTTGCCGACCAGAGCGATCGGCTGACCCGCAACGACTCGAGTGCCGCGTGCGACGAGATTCTGTCGGTTGTGTGCGTAGTACCAACGTGTCCCGGAATCGCCTCGAACCCAGATGGTGATTCCACCGAGTCCGCTGTCGACGTCGCTCGACTTGTCGATGACGCCGTTCTCGATGGCGACGAGGACCGTTCCGGCCGGAGCAAAGACATCGTTGCCCTGGTGCTGCCGACCGCCCGATCGGGCGGCGTGCCAGTCGACGCTGTGTCGGATCGGACCAGCAACCGGGCAGGTCAGTCCATCTGCTGACACGGCTGTCGTCTGCGCCGCCGATTCGTACTCGGCAGCCTTGCTCAGCACCTTGTCGACGTACGACGAATCGTTGCTGTAGCTGAGGATCGCCGCCCGCAGATCGGTGATCCGCCCGTCGGAGCCACAGAGGTACGCGGCAGCAGTCCAGATCGCATCCCACGCGTTGTGCGGAGACGGCACAGCGCCGGAGGGCCGGGCGGGAGCGAGGCGCGCCCATCGGTCCCAGGTCGATGGGAGGAACTGCATCGGTCCCTGCGCGTGCGCCCACCCGTCCGGCGACGCGGGATCGCGGACGCGTGCGACTCCCCCGGTGCCGTCGAGGGCCACCCCGAGGATCTGCGGCGAGACGTCACCGGTCGATGGGTCGACGTGTCCTCCTCCGTGTCGACTCTCGAAGAAGCCGATCGCAGCGAGCACTCCCCACGGAAGACCCGGACATGACCCGGCGGCCGCGACGTACACGCTGAACAGCGACTCGGGAATGTCGCCGATAGCTGCCCCGGACATGTCGATCCCGGCCGTCTCGCTGGCGGTCTGACCACCTGCGATCGCGGCGACGCCGATCAGACCAAGGACCAGAACTGCACCGACCACACCAAGCACCTTCATCTCGAACCTCCATCACTCGTCGCTCCTCCTAAGCGCGAGCCCGTTCCGGAAGGTTCTGAAGAAATCCGGCCAGCGCACGAATCGCCGCGCGCTTAGGAGCATCGAGGCCCTCGGTCTCTTCCTGTCCACCTACTTCGGGGGTGGGGCGCTCGCTCCTCCCGGGACGACCCACCCCCGGAGAAAGGACCCTGACGTGCTGTTCGCCATCCATCTCCTCCTCGGTGACGTCGATGTCACCCCGACCACCGCGGGAATGCCGGGCGCCGAGCTCGTGCAGAAGTTGCTCAACTGGCTGACCCAGATCGCCCTGTGGGGGTCGCTCGCCTCGATGCTGTGCGGCGCAGCGATCTACGGGCTGTCCCAGCAGACCGGCAACTACTCGGGCGGGTACCTCGGCAAGAAGCTCGCTCTCGCCGGCGCGATCGGCGCGTGTCTCGCAGGGATCGCACCAACAGTCATCAACATGCTGTTCAAGGCGGCGAGCTGATGAGCGGCCGAATGGTCTCACTCCTCGCGATCGCGAGCGTGGTCCTCGCGGGTTGCGGGGCGAGAGGGTCCGAGCCGACGGTGCCGGCTCCCACCACTTCGTCCACCAGTCCAACGACAGTCGCCGAACACGGAGGTGACGCCGATCAAGCCGTGGCTGCTGCAGTCAGGTTCGTGCGCTCGGGCCAGGAGCTGCTCGACACTCCGCCAGCGCTCCTTGCCGAGGCGATCCGCGAGATGTGGTCGACATCGTCTGCCGAGCTGGCGGTCAGCGACACCGTCGACCAACTCGTCGAACTTCGAGAGCAGCTGTCCGCTGGCCAAGGTCCGACCCGCTACCGACAGAGCGTGATAGCGACACGGGTCGATCAGTCCAGCGCCATCGAGACGACGGTGTCGGTGTGGTGGGTCGGAGTGCTCTCTCGTGACGGAGCTGCACCTCCTCAAGCGCAGTGGTCGACGTCATCGATCTCGCTGATCTTGGAGGACGGTGACTGGAAGGTGACTGCGCAGTCCACCGAGTCAGGTCCGACGCCCGATCACAGCTCTGATTCGGAGCCCATCTCGAACTCCGGGTTCGAGCAACGCCTCGCAGGCTTCGTCGACTGGGAGGCGGGTCGATGATCCCCGACCCGCTCGCCGTTCTCACCGACACAGTCGCCGGATGGTCCTGGGACCAGGTGGCGAACGGAATCGCCGGATGGATCCTCGGAGCGATCGCCGAGCTGCTCGACGGCATCCTGAACTTCCTCAAGACCACCGTGCGCCCGGACGTCACCGACGCATGGTTCTCCGGTTCCGGCTCGCCCTATGCAGCGGTTCGCAACGTCAGCGCCGTCCTGCTCCTCGCCTTCCTGCTCGCCGGGATCATCCAGGGACTCATCGCTGGCGACATCGGCGGGATGTTCCGACGGGTCGCAGCCGACGCACCGCTCGCAGTGATCGGCATGGTCGGAACCACGGTCGTTGTCGACCTGCTGCTGGACCTGACCGACTCACTCTCGACCGCAGTCCTCGGCGATGTGAACGGGGGCACGCTCGGCTTTTTCGAGTCGTTCGGCGTGAGCGCACACCTGGCGACCGGTGGGTTCTCGACGGTGATCATCGGACTCGTCGCCGTGGCCGCAGCAGTCCTGTTGTGGATCGAGCTGATGGTCCGATCCAGCCTCATGTACCTGCTCGTCGCAATGTCACCACTCGCGTTCGCCGCGTCGGTGTGGCCCACCGCGAAAGGAGTGCTTCGTCGGCTGGTCGAGCTGATGCTCGGCGTCATCCTCTCGAAGCTCGTGATCTCGATCGCGCTGTCGATCGGCGTCGCAGCGCTTGGCGGAGCGGGCGGCTCGGCGGGTGACGCGCCCGGCACCGGCGAGTGGGCGGCCCAGGGGCTCGGCACCCTGGTCACCGGCACATCGATCCTGTGTCTCGCGGCCTTCTCTCCATTCATGGTGTTGAAGCTGATCCCGGTCGCAGAATCTGCCATCGCTGCCCAGGGAGTGTCCCGGGGACCGCTCAACAGCGCTCGCTCAGGGATGAACGCCGCGTACTCCGCACAGTCGATGGGGCGACTCGCCGGTGGTGGTGGAGGCGGAGGCGGAGGGCTTGCGGCTGGCGGTCCACCAGCTGATGCATCAGCACCGTCGTTCGGCATCCCGGCTGACGGTGCTGCTGGCGCAGTCGGCGAGGCCGGCGCGACTGGAGCTGTCGGGAGCGGAGGTGCTGCCGGTGGCGCCACGGCGGGCGGAAGTGCCGCCGCTGGAGGGAGTGCCGCGGCAGCAGCCGGAGGTGCTGCAGCTGCCGGAGCTGCGGCCGGTCCAGCCGCCGTCGGAGTCCTGGCCATCGAAGGCGCGAAGAAGGCCAAGTCGACCGCCGAGGGCACCTTCGATCAGGCCGGCTCGACGACGGCCAGCTCCTCAGGCGGCGAGAGCGGAGGTGCTGGATGGCAGCGCGTCGCGAACTCGCCGACACCGCCGGATCCCAGCGAACCGATGCCAGAGGAGCGAAGGTGAGCGGCGCCGAGCGGACCTACCGCTTCCCGGCGCGGGACCGCACCGGCCTCCTGCTCGGCCTGCATGCCGCACAGTGCGCGATTCTCGGTGCTGGCGTGTTGATCAGCGGGGTCCTGCTGAATCTCGCTGCTCCGGCACCGGTGATTCTCGGCGTCGCCGCTGGAGCAGTTGTCATTGCGTTCGCCCCGATCGCCGGGCGACCGGGGTACGCCTGGCTGCCGGTTGCGACCGGCTGGGTGCTCGGCGGACGCAGCGGTCGGACATGGACTACGGCGGTGCCACGCCGGCGACTAGGGCCCGGCAAGAGCGGCAACGCTGAGCTTCAGCCGGAGTGGCCTGGATTCCTCGCTGGGATCGAGCTGCGCGAGCACGCGGGTGTTCGGGCCGGGACAACCATGGCGGTCGTGACCGACCGGCGTTCCGGCGGAGTGACCGGACTCCTGCGCGTCGCCGGCCGGGAGTTCGCGCTGATCGATCGGTCCAAGCAGGACCGGTTGCTCGCCGGCTGGGGTGACGCGCTCGCTGCGTTCTGCAAGGAACGCTCGCCTGTCGCCGCGGTGCGATGGTTCGAGTGGTCGGCCCCTGCTGATGCGTCAGAGCATCTTCGTTGGGCGGAGAAGCACATCGGGCCGGACGCTGACCCATCGATCGTCGACGGCTACCGCCAGATGGTCGCAGCGGCGGGACCGCTCTCGACTCGTCACGAGACGATCGTGACCGTCACTGTCGGTGGGACGTCCGGCGGCTTCGGACTCGCGGGCCGGCGCCGACGCGATCGAGCGCTGGTAGACACGCTGCGCGACGAGGTGCGTCTTCTCGCAGATCGACTTGTCGCTACCGGGTTGTCTGTCGAGCCACCGCTCACAGTCGGCCAGACCGCGCAGACCCTCCGCTGCCGACTCGATCCGACGAACTCGGCTGATCTAGATGGCGCCGGCCCAACGACGCTCGCCGGCATGGCCAGAATGAGTGCACCGCAGAACGCCGGGCCGATGGCTACTCGCACCGAGTGGGCACACTGCGCCATCGACGGCGTCGTGCACGCGTGTTTTGCCGTGACGGAATGGCCACGCCTGGAGGTGCCGCCGAACTGGATGGAACCGCTCCTCCTGCACGCCGGAGGAATCCGCACGATCGCCATGCATCTCGAGCCAGTCCCGCCGTCGCAGAGCCACCGGCGGGTCGACAAGGACTCGACGAAGCTGATCGTCGATGCCGAACAGCGATCACGTTCCGGGTTCCGCATCGGTGCGCGCCACCGCCGATCAGAGGCCGACGTCGCTGCCCGCGAGTCCGAACTCGTGTCGGGGTATTGCGAACTCGAGTTCTGCGGGCTCGTCAACGTCACTGCGACGACTCTCGACCAGCTGGAGCGGTCGTGCGCCGAGTGGGAGCAAGTCGCCGCTCACGCAGGTCTCGAGCTCCGGCGGCTGAACGGACAGCACGACGTCGCGTTCGCCTGCACGCTGCCGGTCGGCATCGGACCGTCCCGACGGAGCGTCGAATGAGACCACAACTTGCGCTCGCTCGTCATCGTGCAACAACCGCACACCTGTGCTCCGCCTACCCGTTCGCAGCCGAGCTCGGGCTCGGCATCGGGGGCGTTCACATGGGCACGAACCTCCTGACCGGCGGGGGCGGGTTCGCGTTCGATCCGTTCGAGGCGTACGCCCAGGGATTCGTCACCAACCCGAACATGCTCATCGCTGGCGAGCCCGGAGTCGGCAAGTCCGCGACGGCGAAGACGTTCATCCATCGCTCGGTCGGCGTGTTCGGGCGTTGGGTGGCAATCGCCGATCCGAAGGGTGAGTACCTGCCG
>Ga0209023_10001808_pt1 | contig 27881 bp, 41 predicted proteins | sample LakOneMetagenome_FD_187468 | JGI IMG/M metagenome (GOLD analysis project Ga0209023, IMG submission 187468) | Freshwater and sediment microbial communities from Lake Erie, Canada (SPAdes) (version 2) | ecosystem: Environmental > Aquatic > Freshwater > Lentic | place: Lake Erie, Canada...
TTGATGATTTTCCAGATGAAAATCATCAGGGGTGGCGGAGACGGAGGGATTCGAACCCTCGGTAGGAGTAATCCCCCTACGGCGGTTTAGCAAACCGCTGGTTTCAGCCACTCACCCACGTCTCCGGAAGGGCCGTTGAGGCATGGCCTATATATTCGGGAATTGCATCGTTCAACCGAACCATTGAGATTGCCCCGAATTTCCGGCGCCAAGGGGTCAAGGGGCTTGTTCCGGGGCCTGCTGGACCGGGAGGGGCGGAGGCGGAACTCATGCTATTATAACGGCCATTATAGGATTCCGCATGGGTCGGCGGCTTCTGGACGGCGGGATTCCCGGAAACTGCGTATCGGGAGGGTGGGTGATTCGGCTTCGTTTTCCACAATCAGCCCGGCACTGAAGGGTCGAAAAGCCAACCCTCTCGGAAGAATTGCCCGGTTTCCCCTCTCATTTCCGCTCGAATAAACTGAATAAACACAGTGCTTTGAGTACGCAGATTCTGCTCATATATGGTTCGCCGTGTCCGCCACGGCCCCATCCTCCCCGCCCAAAACCGAGGCGATCTGCCTGCGCCGGGGGCTGTCCCTATATAAGCAGCCAAAGAGCGCCGGGCGGGGCAGCCCGAACTGGTACGCCCGGGCCTATCTCGATGTAGGTGGCCGGAAGCTTCACGCCAAGAGCACCGGGACGACCGATGAGAATCTCGCCCGACAGCGAGCGGAAGAGTTTCGGTTCGACCTTGAAATCCAGCGCCGCCAGCTTGCCGGATTGCTGCCCGTCTCTGCTGATGCGGCGGGCGCTATATCCCGGCGGTTCGACCGTCTGGCCGACGAGTGGCTCGACCTGAAGAAGCGGGAGGCCGGCACTGAGCCTCGGCGGCTTCGAGGCGTCAAAGATGCCAAGCAGGTCCTGTTCGCCCGAAATGGCCTGGCGAGATTCTTCATGAAGACGGACGTGGCCACGATCACGACCGACAAGATCAACGCCTTCCTCGCTTTCGCCGTGGAGAACAGCAAGCACGGCCGGTTGGCACCGGGGACTCAGAAGCGGCAACTTGTTGTTTTGCGGGAGGTGCTGACCTTCGCATTGGACAAGCGCCTGATCTCGTCCCTGCCCCGGATTCCCAAGATCAAGCAAAAAGACAACCCGAGACCGTCATTCTCGAAGGAGGAATACAGGCGGCTCTTGCTCACCGCATATTTGCTGGAGCGTGACGCCCGCCAGCGAGGCGACCGCGATGAGGCGGAGCTTTGGTCCGAGGTGCGAGACTTCTGCGAGTTCATGCTGGCTTCGTTTTTGAGGCCCAGCGAGTGGGCGGACCTTCGGCATAGCGACGTCGAACGGGACCTCGGCCCCAATCCGCACCTCAAGATTTCGCTCGTTAAGGGCAAAATCAAACCCCGGACCGCGATCACCATGCCAGAGGGTGTCCGAGCCCATGAGCGGATCGTGCGCCGGTCGGGCAGCGACGCCGGGGGGCGCCTGTTCCTAAGCCAGTACCAGAACCGGGACACGGCTCTGCAGATTATGAGGCAGGCCTTCAACCGGCTGCTTGATGAGGCGGGGCTGACCCACGACAGATTCGGGAAGAAGCGGATCATCTACAGCCTGCGCCACTCGGCGCTGACATTCCGGATTCTCGATGGCGACAACGTCAACCTCGTCGCTCTCGCCCGCAATGCCGGGACGAGCGTCGCCATGCTGCAGCGCTTCTACCTGAACGACCTGCAGCCCTCCATGATGATCGGAAATCTTCAGAGCCACCGGGACGGTTCCGATCGTCGTTCACGCCCCGGTTCCCGGTAATCCTCCCGAAAACTGAAAGGCAGGAATGCAACACCTTCTGATCCGCCCCCACTTCACGATCTCAGAATACCAGCGCCTCACGCACTGCTCCATGGACAATTACATGGCGGAGAGGGGCGGGAGGCACCATGGCGTCTGGCACGAAATCGGATGCTTGGCTGAGTTCATCGTCGCATCGTCCCTAAGTGCGAGCGAGTGCATGGCCCTTCGCCAAGGCGACCTAGAATTCCCGCAGGGACAAGGCGGGCATAATCCACTCCTGATCCATGTCCCGCCAATCCGCAGAACCGAATTGCTGGTCGAGGCGGAGCCGATGGGCGCTGACTTGGCGGACGTAATGATATGGGATCACGGGCCAGATCGGGGCAGCTACCTGTTCGAGCCGATGACCTCGAACAGGGAGGTGGCGCTTGAGTTCATAACCGGCGCTTTCAACCTGCTGCTCGACGACACCGACCTCCACCTTGATCGGTGGGGACGGCCCCGCAGCATTGACTCCTTGGTGGGAACGTCACTGCTGTTTCGGGCCTTCGGCGACACGCCCTTCGACCTCATTGCCAACGCCGCTGGAATATCCCGGCTGGAACTGGACGCCTTCCACGACCTCCATCTCGCATCGGAGATGGGCTGGGAGGGGCTATGAAAATCCGGCTATGCCCCGCTTGCCTGGCTGACTTTCCGCCGTGGCGTCAGGAGCGCCTTCTTCACTTTCCGAAGGAGCCGCCGGCCGTGTCTGTTCGGATTCATAAGGCTGGGTGGAGACGGCCGGTTGAGGAGGCTCCGCCCGGCTAGACCTGGCCACAATTCCCTGTCGAAATGCGTTTGCGTCGATGCCGCAGGCTCCCATCACTGTCCGCAGCGGGGCGCTTCCCTGCTGGAAATCGACAAACGCCTCGCCGTTGGTCGTCTGGAAGGTCACCCGCAATCGGTTTGAAACGGCGAACAGGATTAAACCAGTGGGCCGTTCGTCGGCGAAAGTCAGTATCAGCCCCGAGGACGAGACGTGTCCAAAATTCTGTTGCACTGCTTGAAGGGAGCTGGGGCTAATTTCAGCGGAGATCTCGACAGCATTGGTGGAATCGAAGGGGCTCGCTGACCACCGGTGAATCGGTCCATCATCGGCCCGGAAAAGTGCTCCTCTCAGGCTGGCGTGTCGGCGGTCGGCCCTGAGCACCTCGAACCGGTATCGCAAGCGGCGTCCGCCGACGCACTCTACGTCGGTTCTGACCATGAATGCTTGCCCGGAAAAGATGCGCCTCGCCCGAACTATCTGATCGTCTGTCATCCCGTCCGTGAGATGGTCGAGCGACCAAGACGCAGCGGGAGAAGAGCCCGGAGAAGTGCCCACACCTACGCCGGCGACGGACTCGCTGGTTGTCGGGGCGAGGGCGTTCTGGTTATTTGAGACGGGCGATGCTGACCGTCCGAGGACGATGCCGACGCCAGCGGCAGCAGCAACACCAACTGCCAGCCCAAGCAGCTTCCATCCTGCTCGCACGCCTGTTCCCCCTCAGCAAATAGGCGAAAAATGCATATGGGATTTCTGCATGTAGCTCAACGCCAGTTTGCCGCTGGCGAGGAAGTGCATGTCCAAGTCGGTCTTCTCCGACGCCAACAGGATCGTGGTGGAGGTTCTCGTCGCTGCCCGAAAGGCGGCGGGCCTGCGTCAGGTCGAACTGGCCGAGCGCATCGGCAAGGACCAGACCTACATCAGCCGGATCGAGCAGGGCCAGCGGCGGGTGGATGTGCTGGAATTCTACCGCCTGGCCACGGCGATGGGGTGCGATCCGGTTGCGCTGTACCAGAGTATGGCGGAGAGGCTGCCGGACGAGTTTCCGGTCTAATCGCGGCGGGAATTCCTCGGAATTAGCTCGCTAAGCAACTGACCTAGAATAGCTTTCTGGCACCTAATTATAATTAAGTCCCAAGTACTTGCGGAATACTTCGCGATCTCCATCTCCGTCCTTTCAAACTTTGAAGTTACGAAAGGAACGACGATGACTGATGCAAATTCTGAAGCGGCCCAAGGTAATGCCGCAGCGGTCAATGCCAACAGTTTTGACGGCATTATGGCAAAGCTAGACGAAAAGTACGATGGCTGGGAGCGATCACGGTCCGCCCTGTACCATATCCTCGGCTATATGTTTGAGGCGGCGGCGACCATCGACGCAGACCCTAGATTGCAGGCTCAGCTAACTGCCGCCGTCCGAAAGCGACCGGATGTAAAGGCGAGTAGGCGATGGAACCCGGACAAGAAGAACACCATCGAGCAGCTGCTCGCCGTTCGCTTCGGCATCACCGGGAAGGACATGGGCCTGAAGAGCAACTGGCTCAAGACGCTACGCGCAGCGCAAGCAGTAGAGCCGGCAATTCCTAGGACCGAAGCCGCGTTCGTCGAATGGATTACCGGCGTAGGCGGCGAGGAGAAGGCTCGGGGTCAAAGTGTGAAGACTGAGCGGATCACAATCACCGATTTCAGCAAAGCGATGGAAAGCGAAAGCCCGCTCGCGGGGATCGAATTCGACCTTCCAGAGGACGTAGAACCTTTGGACGGGCTCGCGGTTGTGCTCGTTCGCGAAGTGGACGTCCCGGAGGGGAAACCCAAGCGGGTCAAGGCGGTTGGAATCGTAACTCGAAAGAGAACGGTGGAGGCCGTTGCGGCGGCGGCAGCCAGCACGAGCGAGAGCGAATTCAGGGCCCTAGTGCGCGCGGCCGCGAGGGAGCAAGAATGGACTGTGCGCCCGGGGCCTAAAAGGGCTGCCGTCAATCCATATGACGTCCCGGGCCCGGGGAACTTCCACCATGAGGACGACATCAAGGAATATATGGCCGAGAAGAAGATCAATGACGAGACGGCCCGGGTGCGCCGCCGCAGCCGCCAATGCACTCGTGCCGGACATCTGCTGCCCCATGAGATCGAGCGTAAGGTGAAAGGCAAAGCAACCCTCGACGAAGCGCTAGGCGAAGATGTTACCGGCGATGCCCTTTCACAGGACAATGAAACCCCGTCATCGCCCGCCGCTGAAGCTGGTTCTAGGGTCGCTGTGGTCGAACCGGCGCAACAGGCCGAAGAGGTGGATTGGCTCGCTGTGCTATCCGCAGAGGAAGACGCCGCCGCCCCTCGCTAATCCAGCGTCATTCGGCGTCCTCAATGACGGGGCTCGGCCCCGTCATATTGATTTGGCCTCTGCGGCAGCTTCGTCAGCAACCGCCGAGGGCTCCGCTGTCTGCTCGCGATGACCGGCCACACGCCGGCAAGGTGATGACGATCGCCGACAGTGGACCGCTTCGCCGCATTATCATCGCCGGAAGTCGCTTTCAGGGATGCAAATCGACATGCTGCGCCAGTTGGGGTTGGGATAGCGCACCGTCGCGGTCAGCCTGTTGCCTTCCGCATTGCATACCGCTTCCGAGCGATAAACCCGGGTGCTTCGGTCGATAGGGCGGATTTCGCCGCCATTGATCTCAAAGACCAAAATGAGAAGCAGCCACCGCATTCCCCGTCCCCCTTATTCGCAGGCCACCCCATCACCATCGCGGTCGAGACGCCTGGAATAGCCCGGCTCCCCGACCCGGATCGGCGCGGCTCCGGCGGCTCGTGCGGATGCACAATTTGGGTAGTAAGCTGATCCGCTGGATCGCGCGGCTGGAGCTGAATAGGCATCATACGGTGATGACCTTCCGCGTGTTCGGATCGTGGGCGATGTCGAGTTTCGGCTTGCGCGCCTTCGACGAAGCGCTACCGCGTCGTCTCCCGGTGCGACTAAGAGGGCGAAAAAGACAAGCCCAAATAGAGCGTCGCGCCTATTCATGATCTCCCCCTAATATCTGGAGAAGCTATGACGGGCTGACGTGGGAGTCGATAGGCCTTCTAGCGCGGCCCACGCCAATACCGCTCCCATCGCAGCGCGTAGCCCGATGTCACCATCGCCCGGCTAAGATCGCCGACGCTCCGATTGGAGCACCAAGCGGCTGTCCGGTTGCCGCCCGCTCCTCCGACGCTTTGGCAGATCAGGGCCTCGCCCCGCACCAAAATGTGACCCGTCGAGTTCCTGCCAATGGCGGTGCCGATGAGACCGACCAGATGATCACGCGAAGCTTCTGCCGACGCTGTCGGGCACGGCTGATTGGTCCGACAGGTTCCGTCCATTTCCCGCGCCGCAATTCCCGACAGGCGAATGTGCGGACCCTCTGCACACCATATCGGACCGTCACCATCCCACACGGCGACGGGGGTGCAGGTGAATGTGATCCCTGCGGCGATGATCTCTGCAATCATGTTCGACCATCAGTTAGAGGGCAGGACAACGATAGGGCGAGGATCGAGATAGAATTCGGCGACCTCGAACAGGTCGACATTGCTCGCGATGCTGTTGAATTGAGCGTGCCGCTGCTCTGGTGTCGCGCATGCAAACCTGACGTAGGCTGCTCCAGCCGTATCCGGTGCCATCTCGCGCCAGCCATTGGCGTCGGTGTTGTCCCCCGTCTCTATCATGTTCCGGTTTGCATCGTAGTCGAGATAGCGCCTCTCGCGCTGTTCAAAAGTCGCGCAGTTTACCTCGAACTGGATTCTGGCGCTCTTCATCCCGTCGGTGAGTTCGCGATAGAAGATATGGGTCCAGAAGATCACCAAGTCGCCAGTCCTGCGCAGTTGTCCGCTTTCGGCGAAGTGGACGTTTCCCCCGCTGTCCCGTTGCAGCACAATCCACCAGTCCGCGGCCTCGGCCGGCGCAGCAGAGCATAGCGCCAACGCGGCGCATAGGATTCTTTGCGTCATCCCACCACTCCTTCGACGGGCAAGACATAGCTTAGCTTGCTACGCCGCATCATCATCACTCCGCTCCTCGCTGGTAAGGTGGTTTCCTCAGCAGCCGCCCGGTGCCTCGATACCCGCGATAAGGGGTATCCCCTGTGCCGAGACGGTGACACGAGCGAATGAGACACCGTTACAGGCACGGCCAGTGGAAAGTTGGTATTGGTAGCGAGTACGGACGCGCCCGTCCGGGAGCAGACTTACATCCAGCACCTGAAGCGGCGACACCAGCGACCCGTAGAATTGACTGAGCGCGGTCGCGGATAGGGGACCCGACAAACGCTTCTCTGGCACGACGAAGCCGGCAGCAGCCGATCCATCACCTTGGCTGAGGGCGCGGTAAAACCGGCTCACAACCACGCTCGGGTCCAAGTCGACATGCGAAGGAATTGGAGCGACAGGTTCGGCCCTCAACACGAGCTGCGGAGGCGATGGTCCCGGACCGGGTTGGTCTTGGTGATTTGTCGACGCAATGGTCGGCAAAGATTCAGACCGTCCAGCAGAGCGGCGGAGGGCGAGTACGCTCACCATGACGATTACACCCAAGCTGACACAAATCATTGCGATCAGATAACCGTTGCCCTTGGTTCGGAGCTGGGCGCGTGGAATAGGCTGAGGTTGCAACGGAGGGGCGGTCGCAACAGGCGCTGCGCGACCGGCTGTAAGCTCCGTTACCAGTCGGTCGAGTTTGCGCCTCTCGTCCCCACCGAACAAATCGGTCCAATGGCGCAGGCCGAGAAACAAGGCCAACCCTCTGGCTGGCTCGACATCGTTAAAGCGAACCGGAAAAAGAGGCTTCCCGGAGCTAAACGCAATCTCGATCTCGGCCTTCACATGCCGAGACAGGTTTGCGCTGTCGGAGACCAAGGCAACGACCGCCGAGCTCGTCTCGATCGCATCCTGAATTGCTTCTGAGTAGTCCGAACCTGGCCTAACGTCGCGAGGCGCCATCCAAACCCGCACACCCTTCGATTCAAGTCCTCGCAGCAAGGCATCCGCGGAGGTCTGGTCGGCTGTGCTGTAGCTTAAGAAGACGTGCTTCGAATCCACGGCGCCCCCCGGGTTCGAGAGACAGTATCGAAGGTCCATCGGCGATAGCAACCGAGCAAATCCAAAGCGCTCGCCGACTGCCTTCGCCCGCAAGGACCCCTAGGGCTTTGAATGCCGGTTTGCACACGGGAGCGGCCGGGCAGCTATCGACCCAAAGCTGCCCGGCAGAAGCCGACCCATTGCGGACATTCGCAGGCGTCAAGCCATGGCAAATTCCGGTCGTGTCTCAGTTTGAATGTAGGCCGCAGACTGTTTCCAGCAGACGCTCGCCCCGGCTGTCCGGGATAACGGAACTGAACTGCGGGTCCGCGATGTCGTGGCTTTCAACCACGCGCCCGGATTGATCGTAGTCCGTGCCTCCCAAAAGGGCCTGTGTGCGACGGCCACAGTCCATCTCAACATGGAAAAGCTGGGAGGCGATCCGATCAGCTCGCGGGCGCGTATAAACAGCGCGATCCCAAAAGATTCGGCGATCACCTTCAATCTGTATCGTTCGAGCATCTATGTAGTCGGTCTGCTCCGTTGTTTGGACAACGCTCACCCAACGATCGGACTGCTGAGCAGCCTGAGCGACCAGCATCAGCGCAATGATGGCTCCCCCCATCTCACCCTCCCCGGTTTGAGATAGCGCCAGCTTACGCCTTTTTCCGACATCTGCATGTCAATTTGGCACTAGGTGCCAAAGTGAGCCGGGCGGCTTTCGACCAGACATCCGGATCGAAAGGTTGGTAGTGGGTCAGTTTGAAAATTCTCTTCTGCCGGCCGGTCGAGTTCGAATCGACGCGATCGACCTAGGAAAGGCCTGGCAGCTTACAGCCAAGTGCTTCTTCAAGCTCCTGCTGCGTGTGCGTTCCGGACAACATGATTCCTTGTGTGACGATTAGGAGTCCCATGATCTTCCCTTCCTCGAGGAAAGGGTGCCGCTCATAAAGGCCGAGTTCAAAGGGCTGTAAGAATGCATTGATCTTGGTTGCAAGGCCGACGTGCTCTTTCCACTTCATGAAACCGTAAAACTCGGTCCACTTCACTCGCGCATTCTCAATCTCGGAAGGCATAACCGCAATGGCCATATCGGCCCTGCTCTTCGGTTTCTTGAACGGCCACATCGCCCCATAATTGCCCAGCAGGAGCATGGATGCAAACGGGGACAATCCCGTCGTTCAAGCGGCCGCCTTCTTGTAAGGACCGCGCCTCGTCGGCAGGCGGCTCTCGGCTTTCTCGACCAGCGCCACGATATCCGCTTTTCACCCCGGACTGCTAGAAACGGACCGAACGCTTTCGACCCATTGCGGACCTCCTACGAGACGATGAGATGCACTGCCCCTAAGATCGCGGAGGGAGCGGTTACCTCGCTTCGCTCTGGTGGGCTTAGCCGGCCCTGGACGCTATCCAGTGGAAAAGCAGGCTCCCGTAATTGAATGCAATGAGTGTGATTAAGCACGCGAGCGTCTGCCACGTTGCGCGGTAAAACAAGGCAGACAGCGCTGTCCCTATTAGGACAATGCCAACCACCCACCCACTCATGTGGGCAGTTTCAGCGCTCCTGAAGGCCACGGTCCAGATAAAGGCGATGGCTATGAAATAACTGAGAACATAAGGCGCAAAAGGCCTGAACGCGGCCCTAGTGAACTCCCTCATTTTGACGGCATAGCTAGCGCTTTCATTCAGTTCGCCCGCAAACCGATCCACCGATTGCTGGATTTCAGCCTTATCTGCTAGATCGCTCTTGCCTTTGGTCCTCACCGCCCGGAAGAGTGCTGGCAAAGCAAGCATGAAGAGAAAAGTCAGGGCGTATCGATCTGATTGGTCAACGCGAACATTCAGAACATGTGATATTTCGTCCCAGCAAACCCGAATGAGCGCTCGGTAGTGCTGCACAATCCATTCGGAGGTCTCGGAAAACTCAATTACGCCGGATAGCAGCAGCACCATAGTGAGCGCCGTTGGCGAGCGAGCAGCGACCTCGATGGGGTTCTGGAATGAAGATTTCAGATCGCGGTAAACAACAGAGGGCAGGCGAGGAAGGGCTTCGACAAGCGCTAATATTATTCCGGCGCCGACGCCGGGAGGAACTGTGGGCATCGCTCGTCCCTACTGGACTTGATCCTCGGGAAACCCAGGAAGGCGACGTGCTAGCCGGCGACTCTGGATGGCCCTGATTCACCGCCCAAGAAATCTTCCTTCCTTTGGATCATCTTGTCACTTGATCGACGAGCTCGCAATAGTTCGAAGGCGGTCCGCTTCGTCCCCTTTTAACCGGCGACCTTGTAGATGTTTGGCCAGCCAGTTTCAGTTGCCGCGTGAGCGAGCCGTTCTCGTTTGAAAAATCACCCCGAGGATGTGGCGACGCGCATTATCTCTAAGCATCGCCATATGCGCTTCAACTTCGGCGGTCGTCGGCCTGGGGACTATTAGGTAAATTGCATCCTTTAAGCGAGACTCTTCCGCTTCACATGCGCCGAGAACGGCGGTTGCCACGGTATCCGCTGACTCCGGTTGAGACGCGAACCGATCGGTCGCAGACGTGTAGCACACCACCCAATCAACCATTGGTGCAACGACGGGCTCTACGTTATTCTGAGGCTGTGCGGCGATCAGCAGTAGCTCGATGAGCATAGGCCCCCCTCATTGCTAACGTTGTCAACGAAAGGCCCCGTCATACCTTTGGGGGTGGCGGGACCTTTGTGCATTTGGCCTTTGTCGCGTCCAGATCGGGGATCGCGAACAGGCGCTTGATGGCCTCCCAGCTCTGACCCGTACCGTGGCGAGAGCATCAAAGGTCGGTGGCGCCCCTCACCCCCGAGATTGGCCGATAAATGATATGGCAGAGCCGAGGTGAAGCTCCTTCCGCCGGTACGTCGGCAAACAGAATATGGTTGTTCTGAGCGACCACGTTCCATTCCACCCTAACAATTCCAAACCGAGAGCTGTTGTCCGAAAGTGAGGGCGAGCCGTACCGGCCGCGCAGCTCACCCAGTAACGCATCACAATTACGCGGATCCAGCACACTTAGCCGCACCATCGAAAGGGCATGCCCAAGAGGGGAGAAAAGGAATTCAGCACGGAAAGTGACACCCGCCGCTTGATACGGGGCCCTCGCAAGCATTTGCTGACCAAAAATCGAATTACCCTCATCTGCGGCAACCAACTCGGCAGTGCTGCCTGATGCAACAACGACCTCAGATGGGCTCATCCCCCATCGGGTGTACTGCCACTCAGCTTTTGCTGGTGAAGCAAAAGCTAGAGCGGTCGTTACGAGCATCGGTCTCAGCAGTTTTGGAATTGTCGCCTCCTATCGCCCTAGGATTCTCTCGATCAGTGGCGGAGCCACCGAGGCCGGTTGAAAAGCAAACGTAGGTATGCGCCGCAATAACATCGGCACCACGGCAGAGACAATGGAATGTCCACTCTCCACCCATTGCCGTCGTTCGTGGCGCGCTGTCGCTATCCCAAAGCGGACATTTGGCCGCCCGCTGACGTTTGGGCGCTTGATATCGAACCTTATGTAAATTGCGGGCTGGTCGAGGCTCGCCGATATCACCACCGCACCATCCGATTCCCGGCCTAGCGTGCCGCTATCTCCCTTCGGATGATCCGCACGTGGGGGTTAAGCCGAAGCGCCGCCTCGTCGACCGGTCTTGCCCCGTACGATATCGCTCCGGCGGCATGCATGCCCCCTGACTTGATCAGGTAAAACCCATTGACCGTCGTCATGTCCATGGTCGTGCCAACGTCACCCCCGATGACCACTTCCCTCGGCATGTTCAGTGGGTCGCCCGCCGAGATAACGAACCTGCCATCGCTCGGCCCCACGAGGTAGCGCTCATCGTTGTCGCGGGAAGGCGCAACTGCGATGTCGAGCCCGATCACGCTGTCCAGATTATCGCCAATGACATCAAGGAATCGCTCGGCCGTACTGGCATCAACCACGCCGGTATAGACGACGACCGTTCGCACTTCGCGCGGCGCCGCCGTCGACATCGGAGCGGGCAGCGAATCGGCTGACCCGCAGCCCAATGTCATCGCGATTACGCCAAGCAACAACTTCGCCATACACCCCCCTCTTGATCAAGTTGAGCTATCCAGCGGGATCATTAACGACCCGATGAAATTCGGGTTATCAATAGCAGAGGCCGATAGAATCCAGAACGGCGGCGGGAACTATTATCTTCGGGCAATTTATCGTATTCTGCTCGGCTCTCAAGATTGAAGGCGGAGGGGGAATGCACTGCAAGTCTCTTGGTGCCGCCGTACTGATGATTCTGTTGGCTCTGACGCCCGCGGAAGCGCGCGCGGCCAACTGGGTCGAGGTCGCGGTGTCTCCAACGGGCACAATCTGGACGGTCGACGCCGACAGGATCCGGAGGCTGGGCAGCATCGCCGAAGCATGGGTGCGGCTTGACCACAGTCGTGACCGGACAGTTACCGCGCGAAATTCGCTCATATTTGTCAGGTTCAATTGCACCGCATGGACATCGTCGACCACGTCCGTGGTCCGATACAGGACGAACGGGACGGTCATCACGGATCAATCCTGGCCGGAATACATGGCCCCGTTCACACCGATCGTTCCGGAGACAGTGCTCGAAGGGGCGGCGAACGCTGTGTGCGGGAGGGCCCCTGCCGCTGCAGCGCAACTGCCAATCGTGTCGAGGGCAGTTTCAGGTGAGGGCGACATCCAGGACTGCTTCAATGACCTGAACGGTGAGCTGATTGTCACCACGGAAGTCCGGGCATTCTGTACCTGCACAGTCAACCGCATGGTCCAGTCAAGGGCCAATGAGCAGCAGGCGATGGCTGCGTGCTTCGCCGAAATGAGGATCGCGAGCCGACCTCCGCCGGGCTCGGGGCAGGAATCATCGATAGCTTCCACCGCTGCTGATCGAACCTCGACTCCGCTTTCAAACACCGGTTCCACGCTTGCCGAAAACCCGTCGAGCGGATGGGGTCCCTCTCCCGCTTTCAAGCCAATTCAGATCCCGGCGTTGGCTGGCGAGCCGACGGTGTCCGGCGAGCCACATGTCCCGTCCAATGTCGGCTGCGCGGAGAACGGCAGTTGTTATGGAGATATCAGCACCGCAACGGGAAGGCCCCGCGACACCTATGTGCACGGCTATGTTCGGCGGGATGGAACATATGTACGCAGCCACTACCGAAGCCATCGGTGACGCCTGCAGGGGCATGTGAGACTCGCTCAACCGCGAACCCCATGGCCAGCCTGTCTGGTCATCAAAGAATGTTTGCGTTGTATATCCGCTTTTCACCAATTCCGGCCGGTCCGCTATCGACCCATTGCGGACGATCGCACCAAGCGTATCATGGCGGCATGAAGAAGCTGGTGAAGCTTATAAGCATCAATGGGAGAGTAGAATGATAGCGAAAGTTCTGGGGCCCCTTCTACTGTCATCGCTGGCCATTACGCCGGCGTTCGCGCGAGCCCACAGCTACGGCCGGGTTCATTATTCAGGATCGCACCATAGCGCGAGCCACGGCGGACACTACTCGGGGGGCCGTCGGTCGAGTCATCGCGGCGGTCATTATGTGAACACCAGAACGGGCAACCATTACGGGTGCCATCGTTGCTAATTCGGAGAGCGGATTCATGAAGGCGAAGCTGCGTACCTGGTTTGCGTTCCTAGCGTGCACCTTGGGCGTTGCCGGGCTCGGGCAAGCTAGCGTCGCTCACGCCCGAGCGTGCGGCCACGATGCCTACACAAATACCCGCGGAAATTGTGTGCACCGACCTATCCGATCCAATCGAGCGCCGAGCGGTGCATCGGCTCGCTGCCGAGACGGCACATTTAGCTTTAGCCAAAGTCGGCGAGGTACATGCAGTCATCACGGCGGCGTGAGCCAATGGTTATGAAAGCCGGCGCTCACACTGGATGCCGCGACGGGATTCCCCACCAGGAACCGTCAGTGCTTTGTGAAACCCCATGTTGACGATTGCATTCGCCGCGGCGCTCCAGGCCGCCTCGCCCGTTGCGTTCGACTTCAAAGGCATACACCTCGGCGCGACTCTAGCGGAGTTTCGAGCGCAGCCAGCGGGCGTCTCCGATCAGGGTCCGATGCATTGGGCTTGTACTGGCGAACAGGGCACGGGGCCTTGGCTCGCGCCACCGCCGCCCGAAAGCGAGGTCGGCGTATCAATGTGCAGCCTTTTGGAGATGACGAGCGGGTCCTGGACGCGCGGCTGGATCACCCTCACTCCAGAATACCGGGCGCCCGTCGAATTCTCTTTCTATCGCGACCACCTCTACCAGATCGCTGTCTTTCCCGACATTCAGGCCCTGTCGACCGTAGAGGCTGGGCTGGTCGCCAAGTTTGGTCCGCCTGCCCGCACCGAGGAAGGCACTTTTCAGGTCCGCAGCGGCGCGACCTTCCCTCAGCGCATCCTGACTTGGTCGCGCGGATCACAGCGCATCCGGCTGGAAGCGCCCGCGCTCACTACTGAGAAGATGCAGGTCTTCTATCTCGATACCGCCGTCGCGCAGCAGATTGAGGCTGCTATCCGGGCCCGGCGCAATCCTGCCGACGCTATGTAGAGGCCCGCTTCGGTGCTGGCCGTGCTCGCCCGCTCCTCAAGCCTGAGGGTTGGAAAGCCCCGTCCTCGTTATTGCCCCGGGTCCCCTCGTCGCTGAGACCCGCCAGCAGTGTCCACGTTCCACCCATAGCGGTCGTACGTCTCGAACGGGAGCTGGATCTCCTCAAGGACCCACGGTCCTCCAAGTCTGCACGCGGCAATTCCTGTCTAGCAGGTAATAATTCGCCGTTGTTGAGACTACGCCTGCATCTCCCGGCGTGAAGGCAACCACAATGACGGCAATCCGTCCGGGCCCATCCCTCAGCGCAATGTCATCTACGCCATAGTCGACCAACTGCGGGGCACTTGCCGGGTCCATCTGGGGCTTGAGGATCGCAAAGAGAGCGGTCGCGATTGTCCGCTCATCGGTGCAGGGGATGCGTGTCCGGCTAAAGGCCCGTGCGTCCATTCGGTCCGCACCAGCAGTTTGGTCTGCCGTCGGATAATTGCCCCTCTGTCCTGGAACGTCGGCTCGATTCGACCTCGGATAATCGGCCCACTGTGCGGGCGCGACAGTACTGTTGTTGCGACCGATACCCTCGCTTGAGCGCCCACACCCGCCGAGAATGGCGATGGCAGTCAGAAGGGCGAGTTGCTGGCGCATGAGTCTTCTTCCGCATATGCTTCAATGGGACTCGGATAGGCAATTTTCCGATCACGGTAAGCCACCAGCTCACCTTACGATCTAGCCTCGCCCGACAGGGGCGATAAGTGCGTCCTGACAGCGTTAGAACGTTAGGATATGGTTCCATCAGCCGCTAAGCGTTGGGGACGCCAAATGGAAACATTTCCACTGCCGTCAGCGATTGCGGTTCTACTGGAAGCTAGAAACTCGATCCGCGCTCACTACCAGGATTTGCTGCGGAAGCAGGGCAGTCAGGTCGAACTGAGATTCACGCTCGACGGCAATTTAGTCGGAGACATCGGCGAGGCTATCGCGGCTGAGCTGTTCGGCGTGAAATTGGTCGAGACGAAATCGACCGAAGGGATCGACGGCTATGCGCCTGACGGTCGAACGGTGCAAGTCAAGGCCACTGGCACCAAGCGCGGCCCTGCTTTTCGTAGGACTGAAAGGCGTGCGGATCACCTTCTATTCTTCTGCCTCGATTTCGAGAGCGCCACGGGCACGGTAGCCTACAACGGCCCAGAGCATCATGTGACGCGCTATCTTCCTCAAGATCAGAAAGATCAGCGCATGGTATCTCGGCCACAAATTCGCGCCGCTGATCAACTGGTCAGCGCCGAGGAGCGACTGCCGCGAATTGACTGAAACGCACGGGTTGAGCGGGGGCGGATATGCATGATTGGGGGCTAAGCAGGACGAACCGAAACTACGTTGTTGGCCTGGTTTTCTTCCTTCTACTCCTGTTTGGCCCCGTGCAGCCTTACGGCTTGGTGGTTCGTTTTGCCTACTTGGCGGTGATTCCTGCAATGCTCTGGTTGGCATTGTATTTCGGCGGCAGGCATCTCGACATCGATGCTATCATGAATGATCACATTACCCGCGCAATCACGGCTGGTTTGGCGGGCGCGCTTGTCGTTGCGGCGTTTGTCGCTTTCACAGCAGATTACCATTTTGACTGTGCTCAGGTCGTTCCTGACGGCAGCGGTGATTGCGTCGGTGAGCAGGTTATGAAATCGGGGGCGGACTACGTTAGGGGTTTCATGGCGACGATGTTAGCTGTCGTGGCGTTCTGGATCGCCATCGCTCCCAGTCGGGATTGATCCCTTGCGGCTCTTTGCCTGCAGTTCCTCGCTAACCGATCAAGGTCCCACCCGCTCGGCCGCTCTTAGGGCCTGAAGTTGTGTCCGGATCAATTGAGCTTCGGTGCCGTGGTGGGCCTCGCGATGGTGACTGGGACAAACGGAAGCAACGTTCTCGGGCCGATCCTCGCCCCCTTCAGAAAGCGGCTCGATGTGGTGGACTTCGAGAAACGGCTTACCGTCCGCGTCGAGGAAAAGAGGGTGGGAGCAACCGGTCAGTTCGCACTTCCCCTTGGCCCGCACGAGAGCGATGGCCACGACGTCCGGGTCACGCTCGAAGGAGGTTGTCGTTGTGCGATAGGTCCGCGGCTTCTTGGGCTTCCCCTTGGACTTGGCTTCAAACCGGGCAAGCAACTCGTCCAGCGTAAGCTGAGTCAGGAGGCCAGCGGCCTTCGCGACGCTGGGCTGCTCTGGGAGCGGCAGATCGCTTGCTGGCCAAAACCGCACAAACTCTGCCTCGACCTCAGCGCCGCGCAGGGTGTTAGAAGCATTATCGTAGAACCGAGCCCAGACCTCCCGATCCATAACGCTAGTCGCATCAAGTCCTGCCCTAGGGTCAGTCGGATCGAGCGAGCGGAAGTTCAAGACCTTATTATACATGCCCTTCACGACTCTGCCGGTGCGGAGCGCGGCGGCGACAATCGGCGCATCAGCATTCCTGGAAAGCTGACCGCCAAGTGTCCGCTGAAAGGCCCAGAGGCCTGCAACGGTCTCAGCATAGGACCAGGGGACCTTAGCGCGTCGCCATAGCGCGTTCAGTCGGACAGCTTGCTCGTCGGTCAGGCGGAAGTTGGTCCCAGCGCGGAGCTTCAAGATGGAAGCGTCTTTCATGATGGGATCGTCATCAAGCCAATGCCGCTCGAAACGTTGCTTCAGTTCGATCCGAGTTAGCCGGAGCCGTACGCGCGGCTCGGCAGAGGGTACTCCAGTCTGCCAGAATGAGAGGCTCTCCGGATCGTCCTGCCGCGTCACGGCAGGCTCCTCAATATAACCCTCCGCCACGATACCGCTGAGCTTAGGAGAACCGCTGCCGATCGCGCGCCAAACGAACGCTTGGTCCCCCACTTTCATCTGAGAGGCATATTGTCGCGCAAGCCAAGACAGAGTCGCCGGCGACTGCGCCAGAAAGGAGTCGATATCGAACTGCTCGGGATTGGCTTGGAATATCCACGCGGTCATCGTTTGCCCCTTCGCGCGGGCGTTAGCATTTATCTTACGGCCCCAGCATCAGGTATTCGGTACTCTCTGTCGCCTTTCCACCCAAAGCGGACCGGCCGGAAGCGCACGGCGGACGTTCGAGCTGGCGGGGACCGAACACCCGGGTCAGCGTTCGACCTCAATAAACACCACGGAGGCGTTGGTGGCCGCGATCGCGGCTTCGCGGCTGGAATGCCGAACGGGCGTCATTTCCGGCACCAGTGGAGCAATATAGTCGGACTTCACTGCCCAGTTCAGATTCTGAGGCAGAGTTCCTGTGGCCCGGAAAAAGGCTGCGATAGCGGCGGATGCAGCGATGATTCCAACGACCTCTCCAGATTCCGTCAACAGTGGGCCACCCGAGTTGCCAGGCTGAACCGGGACGGAAATCTGAAAGAAGGTCTGATCTCCGGCGGGACCGGACAATGCGCTGATCGCACCCTCCGTGTATCTTGGTTCGCGACCCAAGATTGAGGCTATCGGGAATCCCACTGTGAAGACGTGAGCTCCGGATAGGACTCCTCTTGAGCTGGAAAGGGTCAGGAAGCTTGGAGGGGTCGCGGCCACGGTAAGCAAAGCGACATCTGTGGCCGCACTGGCCCTCAGGACGGTCGCCGGAACCCTATGCCCCGCCGAGGTCGTGACATAAATCGACCTTGCTCCCGCAATCACGTGGTTGCTTGTGAGAATGTGGCCACCGGCGCCCACGAAGAAACCGGAGCCAGTCACGCTCATAGGCTGTGCCGGGGTGCGGCCCTGCGCCTGGCGCATTTGACCACGGCCATACCCCGCACGATCGCCGCGGTCGGCGTCGGTCGTACCTCTTCCATTATTCGGCTGATCGCCTCGCGCACCGCTGTCGGTGTCAGTAATCCCCCGCTGGCGACGACCCCGACCGAGACCGATGGGGTCCCGGTTGGCATTCCTCGCATCAGAATCCGTCAGACCGGGAACGCTGCGGCCGTAACCCGGCGCGTCTTGATTGGGGCCAGAATCACCATCTGTGGTTTGCGCTCGGGCTTCCTCAACCAGAATCGTGCCCATCGCGGTGCCCACCACCACTGTGCCAACGACGCTGCGCACGAACGAGCGGCGGCTGATCAACCGTTTGCGCGTCAAAGAGTCCCCTCCCCGGTCACGAGGATTGGACATTTATCGCCGGGAGGCAAGCACTTCCGAAAGTAAGGCGCGTGTCGGCTGCTTGACCACTCCGGCAAAACATATGTAACTCCGGCCCCTACGGGGGAGATACCAAAATGAAGAAGGTCGTCGCGACTGCGTTGGCGTTCACAGCGGCAACACCGGTATTCGCCGGATCAGTTCTTTGGAACAATATTGAGTCGCAAATGACGACCGCGCAGGTTCACGCGCTCTATCCGAGCAGCGGAAGTGTCCATTATCATAACGACGAGACCGTCATCGACGACGTGTCGATCACAGAACGGTGTCAGGCGGATGTTCACATCGACCATCCCGCCGGAGTCGTGACTCGCGTGCGCGTGCGGGGAAAGGGATCGCTTGGCGGTCGCTGCTCTGAAACGGTCTTGACCGGCCTGTCATCGCGATACGGTCAGCCTCTGAGCCGAGAGCGTACGGGAGGTTCAATCCTTGCGCGCGAAGGCTCAATCTACGTCTGGAATAGGCCGGATGGGGTGACGCTCCGTTTCAAGCGGTACACCAATGGTGCCCTTGGGGGCGGGGGCCTAGGCCATGCGTCGTGGGAACTGACCTATTCGACCGTGACGGAAGAGATCAATCTGTGACCCAGGGCTTCGCTAGCGCCTGAGGTCCGCTTTCCACCTTTGGATCGTCGGTAACTGCCGGACGGCTTTCCACCCAGAGCGGACGTTCCCGCCCGATCCTCGTTTCGCCCATTGCAGACATTCAGGGAAACCTGGCCTATCCTGATCGCTGTCTCTCGAAGGCCAATTCGAGGTGCGCAGGAGCAGAGCCATGGATCAAGAAACCCTACTGGGGCTGACAGCAGACATTGTTGCATCCCATGTCGCCAACAACGCCACGCCGCTAGGGGATGTCTCAAGACTGGTGACGATTGTACATGAGGCCTTGTCGGGCCTGTCCAAGCCCGTGGAACAGCCGGTCCTGAAGACACCTGCAGTCCCGGTAAAGAACTCTGTAAAACCTGATTTCATTGTCTGCATGGAGTGCGGGAAGAAGCAAAAGACGCTCAAACGCCACCTCCAAACAGCCCATGGGTTTACGCCAGAGGAGTATCGGTCGGAATATAGCCTGCCCATCACATACCCCATGGTGGCACCGAACTATGCTCAGGTGAGACGGGAACTGGCCCTATCGATCGGCTTGGGCACGAAGGGGAAGAAAAGGACCGATGGGTCCAGAGGTAAGAGGTAAGGTGGTCAAGACGGGCTAGCTCGTTCGAATGGGTCATGCTGTCCTTATCGAGGTTGCCTGAGCATCCGGATCGTCTGGGTCCTAACCGGTTTGAAACTGCTAGCAGACCCACCATCCTGATTGTCATCGGCTCCGCCAATGCGCTCTGCGGCGTTCCTGACTCTCTTCTCACTTGGGTATCTTACTGGATCTTCTAGATACACTTCAGCTCCTCTGAGGAACCAGCCTCAAAGGAGCCAAGAATATAGGGGGGGCGGTTAGAAGATCACTCGACCGGCGTTGGCTACGCTGCCCTCAGTCCGGTCGGAAACTCAGTGATCTTCCGAGGATCGAATCCTCACCTTCCTTCAGTGCATAGGCAACGCAGTCGCCCTGACGTTCCTCGCAATAGAACCAGCTAGGCGCAGCGCTTACCCAATCCGAGCGCCTGCAGTGTTTATGCAGCAGCCACCAGAACTCATCGAATGGCATCCACTCAGGCCGTTGGATGCAGAAATTCAAATGCGGAAAATCGAAGCGGCGTTCCAGAGTGACCAGATTGGGCAAGCGCTTCGAATGAGGAGGCCTCCGGTCATAGTCTCGCTTGCCCCGAACCTCACGGCTTAGGTCTCTCATGATTTGGTAAGCGGCGGCGTCATAGCAATCCTCGCTGCCAATGAGACGGACGCCGGTCCCAATGTCGATGATGCTCCGATGCAGATGGACAACAGCGAAGATGTTCGGCTGTATTTTGGCGTCGTATTCTCGGATCACCGCCTCGGTCAGGGGCATTGATCGACCATTCGTAAGAGTGCTCATTACGGTATTTATGTCGAGAACCGGGCCAACCGGTCCCCCTCATTATAGAATGTGAAAAACCTAATGGGTTCCGGCAACCTCTTGAGATTCCTCCTCCTGTTTGGGAGGAAGTCAGGGCCTTGGGCTGGGACTCATTAGCATATATAACCGAATAGGCACTTTCATAATAACCTCAAGGGGAAATGCCTATGCTGCAGAAACAAGCGAAGACCCTGTCCTCGGCACAAATTAAGGCCGTCCTTGGCCACCTCAAGCAGACCCGATACCCAGTCCGGAACCGGGTCATATTCCTGTTCTCGATCAAGGCAGGGCTGCGGGCGAAGGAGATTGCCGGCATCTCGTGGTCGATGGTCACTGACCCGCAGGGCAATCTGTCCGACACGATCCGTCTAACTGACGTGGCATCAAAGGGGCGGTCCGGTGGCGCCATCCCCATTGCCCGAGACCTTCGGCAAGCATTGGTGAATCTCCGGCAATGCGTCGAAGTCGTTTCGGGGCAGGATCAGGTGATCACGACGGAGCGTTCAAGAGCCACATCCCCCCAGATGATCGTGAACCTGTTCCGGGAGTGGTTTCGGGCCCTCGGTTTCGACGGATGTTCCAGCCATTCCGGCCGCCGCACCTTCATCACTATGGCGGCCCGGAACATTGGTCGCTTCGGCGGCAGTCTGCGGGACGTTCAGGCGCTGGCCCGGCACAGCTCGTTGGCCATGACCCAGCGGTACATCGAGATCGACAGTCGTGCTATGCAGCGGGTTGTGGATGGGTGGTGAAGGGGGGCTGGATAGAAATGCAGCGATTGGCTCGATTGGCGTGCGTAATGCCAATATTTCTAGCGGCGACTCCCGCCTTTGCTGACGATTGGACGCTCTCCTGCTCTTACCCACAGCAGAACCTCGAATTGCTCGCGCACTATAATGCTGGCGATCCGAGCTACTCTCTAACTGTGCGCAGAGCGGGATCAGTTGAGATCCCGGTCAGAGTCCAGCAGGACGCCAACATCATCATGAGCCGTGACGAGTTGATCCTCTTCACGCACAACACCGAGCCTAACGCGCTCCAGCTACTGTGGCGCCTGGACACCGAGCAAATGACCAGCAATCTGGAGATCGGCTCTGGAGTTTCGTGGACCCGCGCTTCACTTGAAGGGCGCTGCCGCCAGATCGAACCTACAAGGTGACACCGCAGAATTTGGTGATTGAATAGCCGAGACGCTGGAACTCGGAACCCCCGACACTCCTTGTGCAGGAGAGACCCTATGAAGTGGCTGCTGCTGTTGATCATCTACGCCGCACCTGACGACGCCGTCGATTGGGATGGTCCGTGGACGCTAGGGATGGCACGGGTGTGGGAGGACCAGTTCGACACCGAAGCGGGGTGTCGAGACACCGCTGCCCAGGTGATTGCGCGACTGCATGAGGGGATGCTCGCTCCAATTCGCTATCGGTGCATTCCGGTGGAAGCAGCTCTTCCGGAAGGTGCTTCTCGGTAGCACCTCGTCCCAATGCGGTGTGCCTTCGCCGAGCTATGAGTGATCTCTGATCGCCGTCAGCACGAGCATCGGGCGTTTCTGGTCAGGCGGAGACCCGGCACGACGGCTGCGAGCGGCTGGTGCAGTCTTGGCTAGGTCGCTAGGTTCGCACTGTCGGCCAGATCCGCTAGAATCGGCGCGACCTGAGCTGTTGACGGACTTTATCGTCGGGGTGGCGATCGGGGGTGCGGATGCGACTGGCACTGAGCTTGGTTGGCCTAATAGTCCCGTTCTTAGGGGCCTGCGGGGTTGGTGGAGGGTCAACAGCGACCAACACTGCCAACTTAACCTCGCCGGCCCCACCGATTGGCGCGCAAGCCTGCGCCTCTCCCCAATCCTTGAACGGTGTGAAGAGGCGGCTTTTCGCAAATGCGCGGGTGCTCCCGGGCGCGAACGCGGCGGCGATTGATAGTTTGGAAAGGGGCACGGTCACCAGAATAATCGAACCCGTGGTCGATCAGCTGGACACCGAAATAGGGCGCACCATTTGTTCCGGACGCCTTATTCTAGACCTCCCGCCCGGGGTCGAGCGTGCATTTGGCGGCGAAAGACAGCTGTCCGTGCAAATCCGATATTCATCCCAACAGGCGGCGGACGGCAGCGGCAACGTGTACGATGTATTCGGAGCGGAAGCTTTGGCGCTGCGGCTATCCCAGGCAGCCGGAGGGCGTGCACCACCCATAGCTCCCCAAGGAGTTGGCCCCGCCGAGGGGAGTGGTGACCAATCAAGCTTTAACCCGAGCTTCCGGTGTTCGCCGAGAAACACGCAGGTTGAGCGGATGACATGCAGCAGTCCGGAATTGTCGTCCCTCGATAGGCGTAGCACCTCGGCTTACAATCGGGCTCTGGAACTGGCTGACGAGCCGGGCGCACGCAGTGAGATCCGGCAATTCCAGCGGGGCTTCTTGCGCGATCTAAGCGCCTGCCGCACGCGATACTGCATAGCTCGGGCGTACCAAGCCCACATCAGCCGACTGCAAATGATAGCGGGTGAGTGAGCGACCTTGGAGACACAGAACTGTCGCGGTCTGGATCGCAACCGACCTCTCGCCAAGCGGGCTTGCCATCGGATCCGGCAGACTTCAGAATTTGAATTGGCCCTGCGATGAGACTGGAACTTTTCAGCGCAACGAGCCTATGTTGACGTAACTCTCAGGAGGGGGCGAGACGTGCGAAAACTCATGCTCGTATGCCTTGCGCTGGCTGCCGCCAGTCCAACCTCAGCGGTCGCCCAAACGTGGATCCGCTACGGGGCCGGACAAAATGGGACGGTATTTTACTATGACTCCGAAACCATTCGTCGAGATGGCCAAATCGTGAGAGTGTGGGAGAGGCAAGATCACTCCCAAAACCGATCCATTCCTTATCGGGAGGCGAAGGCTCTTCTGGTAGTAAATTGCACAGAACAAACTGTCGGCCTAACGTACCTCGTTACTTTCAATGCCGATGGTACTATTCGTGACACTATCTCAATTCCTTCATACAGAGTTCAGCACGATCCGGCCGTTCCGGGGTCAGTTTCTGCCAGTCTATTACGAGCCCTTTGCACAGGCTGAGGGCCTATTGGGGGCGCATCTAGCTGTGCAATCTGGCGGCCTTCGGGATGTGCAGGCTCTCTCAAGCCACAGCTCGTTGGCAATGACCCAGCGCTACATCGAGATCGACAGCAGAGCGATGGAGAAAGTGGTCGATGGCTGGTGACGTTGCTGAAACGGATGTTTTCGTGCAGTCAGTTACAGTCATAATTCATGGCTGAGCGAGTCGAAGGCGAGTGGCGTCTGCGTTCCATTTGATTGAGGGGGTCGGACCAGTTGGTCCTGCCTCACTTATTGTGGGGGCCAGGCATGTCGCTTCCCGTTCAGATGAGGCCGCTCTACCGTAGCCTCTCTCCCGAGGCTCAAATCTCGATCTCGACGGATTACAATCGCCGTCGGAAATCCAAGACGGTCGCGTATCTCGCTTGGTTCTTCCTAGGTTGGCATTACCTCTATCTTAGAAGGGTCGGCTTGCAGTTCGCATTTTGGCTCACTGCGGGTGGGCTGATGCTTTGGTGGCTCTTGGACCTCTTCCGGGTCGGCCCCATCGTAAATCGCATGAACGAAGACACCGCCCGGGAACTGATGGTTCAATACAAAGCGCTATTCGCCAAGGATCCAGGTTACAGGGTCGTGGAGGTCAGGACACCGGCCGTTCCGAACGTTGTGCCTAGCGGGCAAGTCAGTACTCCCGCTCCCGTCCCCGTTCCCGTCCCAGTCCCCACTTCCACCGTGACCGGACGGCCAGGCTCGTTAAAGCCCGTAATAATTGGAATGGCCGCTATCGTTGCGATTGGCGCCGGATATCTGCTCATACCGTCCAGAGTCTTCTCCAAGGCTGACACCGCCGGCCATTCGTTCCGCACGGTCAGGCAGGTAAATGTTCGCCGAACTCCGACGAGCACCAGCGCTGTCTTACGGACGTTGCCGAGGGGAGAGCTTCTTCGAGGAACGATGGAGGTCGGACCTAATGGAGTTGCTCGCTGGCTTCATGTCGAGAGCGGTTCGAGTTCCGGTGGGTATGTCGCCGCTTCAAATCTTGAGCGTGCCCGTTAGTGAATTCCTTGGCCGATCCAGCCACTCAGGCCGTCGAACATTCATCACGATGACCGCTCGCAACATTGGGCGTTTCGGGGGAAGCTTGCGGGACGTTCATGCCGTCGAACCCCAAATGACCGAGGGCGCATTGATAGATCCGCCACTGTCAGAAGACACGGTCGAGAGATTGGAGCGCCTCGCCAACCTGCGGGACTCTGGAGTCCTGACTGACGCCGAATTCGAACTACAGAAGCGTATGTTGCTGACGACGCCGGCACCACCCCCAACTACAACGCCTCCAGCTCATGGCCGACCTCTTGGCTAAGGAAGAGTCCGGTAGACGCTTTTGGTCGCCCAAACATCGGCTCCTCTCCCAAGTTGACCTTTACTCAGAGGCCTCGTGTAGTGAAGTGCCCGGTTGCTAGGTATTGGTCATCAGCATGACGCAGCCGACTTCTCGAAGCTTCGATTGGCGCTGTCGAGGAAAGAAGGTTCGCACCTGGGTTCAGCAACAGCTCGCCATATTGTCTGACCGCAGCATCTCTGGCAGCGCAGTCCATTGGGTTATTGGCGCAAACCTCACGCAACCGATCCGCTCGGCTTTCGCTCGGAGCCGCCACTGGGCGGAAGACAACCGACGCCAACCCGCCGGCCACAACGAGCAGCAGAAACGATTGCAGAACGAGTGATAGCTTTTCGTATCTTGTCACGAGTGCCCCCTATCCCGATTGATCAAGGAGCCGATCATGCAAAGGTCTGATCGGCTTGGGAAGGCTCCAAACAGGCTTACAATTCAGCAGAGCTTCCCCGTTTCTTGGATCATGTCACCAACGTTGATCCTCACCGGTGGATCATTCGGCACGCCAGCCCGAGCCAAATCCCTCGCCATCGCCTCATCTATCGCCCAGATCGGTTCCAATGGCCGATAACCCCGGCCCACGGTGGCAATTCCGTTGAGGCCGTAGGATGTCCCTCCAACCCGGACCCATCTAGCATTCCCGGTGCAGCCAATTGTGGCCTCGTCAACTGTGAGGGGCCATTGCAATCCGGCGGAGGCAAAGGTCTGGCGGGACACCGAACGGGACGAGGGAGCGGCCGTCGAAGTATCCGGTCCGACTCCGGATTGGCCGCAGGAAACCCCAGAAAGGAGCATGGCCGCCAGAACCGACCGTGGGATTTGTCGGGACATCACGGCCTGGAATTGCATTCAGAAACGAAGGCCGAAACCTTGGTTATTCCCAATGCACCTACCCGTGATTTGTTTGATGTCCAAAGTAGCTGGCGGGTGCCGTTGCCTAGGTCTGTAATCGCAAATGTCTCAATGACTCCGGTGGCCGGATATAGCGCAACAGCGGTGAACTCGGCGAATCCCTCTGAATGACGGACGACGAAAGTGGCACCGCCATCTCGTTCCGTATCAACCAGAGACCCCGTGGCATCCCGAAAGATGATATTCATATCCGTTGGCCCTCGTAGGTCGAACAGGATCCGCCCGCCGCTAACTCCGTCGTCAACCCAGCCGTCTCGCTGCGGAGTTAGATAGAACGACCTTCCGGCGGAAGGGCCGCAGTCGGCCACGATTTCAGCGTTCGCCGGGATTGCGCAGCCAAGAAGGGGTGCAGCTATGAGCAAGCTGACTCGCATCAAATCCTCCCGCCTCGATTCTATTGCAGATACGACCTCATCGGCGGCGGAGGAAGCAAGGAGATCGCATTGGACCAGTGGCTTGCGGGTGGTGCATGGTGGATGAGCGTAATGGAGTCACCGAGTTCGAATGGACATAATTCCAGCAGCCAACTCGCAGACATAATGTCCACTCTAGATTCTCAAGCTTTGGTTGATACGCAGGTTGCGCTCCTCCGCCGCTCGCTCCCGCTGCAATTGCTGTATGCGCTCCTGTTTCGCTCTCTCGGCATTCTCCCGCAGTCTAGTTCTTAGGACCGAGGTCGCGACCGGAAGCCAGGCCTTGAAGTAATCAATCACGCTTTGGACTGAATGGTCGGAGACGTTGACGGTGACGTCCGCTCCGTTGAACTGAAACGCTGTCGGGGGCACTCCCATCACTGCACTGAAGTTACCCATGTTATGAAGGGCGTGGACCCAATTCTGATTGACCGGGCGGTCCAGCTGCATCCTTAAAGTCCCGTCCTGAAACTCGGCAGCGACCAGTTTGGGCGGCTCGTGGGCCAGTGGATCATCCACTTCGCCGGCCGGGATCACCACCGCATCAATGGCGCTGATTCTTTGGAGACTAACCGCTTCCGCTCGGTGCTTTTGGATCAGCCCCTTTAGTTCAGCAATCGAGGCCGGGCGCTCATTCGGGTCCTGCCGTATCATCGCAGCGACGATTGGATCTAGGAAGGCGTAGTCAGGCGCCGCCGTCGCTATAGATCGGTAATCTGTGCCATGAGGTACGACGCCGGTGAACAACTCATTCAGCATCAGCCCCAATGCGTAAATGTCAGCGGCGGCGGTAACAGTTCGACCCGGTACCCGCTGCTCCGGTGCGGCATACTGGAAATTCGCCAGCCGAGTTGTCACAGTCGTCTCGACCAATGTGGCGAGATTCTCCTCGGTAAAGCGGGCCACCCCGAAATCGGCGACCGCCACGGTGTCTCCCGCTGCATTCGTCAATACATTTTCGGGCTTGAGGTCTCGATGCGTCACATGCTGCAGGTGCGCCGCCTCTACTCCGTCGATAATCTGTACAAACAGGGCCATCGCGTCGTCTGTTTCTAGGCGTCGCTCGAGGACGCCTCGGAGGTTGCCGGCAAAGCGCCGCATCACATAAAACGGGCCTCGGACCGCACCGGTGCTGGAAAGGCCGTGATCAGTCACCGTCACTATGTTTGCGTGGCGATTGCGGCTCAGGAACCCGATTTCGTTTTTGAAGCGCCGCCGCTTGTCGGTCGAATGGTTGGTGAGAACCTTTACGGCAACTTCTGCGCCGGTCGTGTCGACGCCGCCGTAGACTCGTCCTGCGCCTCCCTCGCCGAGCTGTTCGGAAAGCGTATAGACGTTGAAGGCCGTTTCCAGCTCGACTGGCTTCTTCAGCAGCGTCATTGCCCCTTCGCTTTACAAGGACGATCGCCGCTTCCTCAAGCTCTTCAAAGAATTTCGCGGGGCTGGCGCAAGAGGCTGACCATTGCAGCGCTCATCAACAAGGGCGCACATCCCGCTGCCCTCTGAGGTCGGAGCTGCTCAAGCACTCAGACTATTATAAGCTGCGCTATAGAAGTGGGGATTGCCCTTGGGATTCAAGGGCCCCGGCCAATTAGCAAACCGCTGGTTTCAGCCACTCACCCACGTCTCCGGCTCGGCTTCGCGAGGGGCTATAATGGCCCCAAATCAAAGTGCAACCGCCCCAATCGACTCGCTCTGGCGCAAGATCGACTC
>Ga0209023_10001809_pt1 | contig 27875 bp, 24 predicted proteins | sample LakOneMetagenome_FD_187468 | JGI IMG/M metagenome (GOLD analysis project Ga0209023, IMG submission 187468) | Freshwater and sediment microbial communities from Lake Erie, Canada (SPAdes) (version 2) | ecosystem: Environmental > Aquatic > Freshwater > Lentic | place: Lake Erie, Canada...
TAACATTGCATCCAATAGTTAACTTTTCTATTCTTTATCAAGGCAGGGGTAAATGATCTTGGTAAGTGACGCATTATAACCTTTGTCAGGCTATCTGATTCTCTATCTAGGTGCTTATAAATGGATATGTCGCCAATTTTTCCATTTGTATCTACCACCATGTAAAACATAACCCTTTCTCTTTTTTTTGATTTTCTCCTGTATTTACTTTTCACTATGTCTACGTCAAAAAATAAATCGTATAAACGACTATAGTACCTTGGAAAACGATCGACAACTATGTATATCCCGCTTTTTACCTGATAAAGTCCTATACTATCTTCAAGTCCTTTTACATCATTATTTACCTTTTCAACTATTTCAACAGTTGACAGACCTGTAAATGCCTCTATAAAACTATCTGCATAAGGTTTAATAAAATTTTTATCAATAGAGTCCATTGACCTCCTTAAAAGCAAGCCATATTTTTCAAGTAATATCTGTTCAAAAATAATCCTTGTTTGATTGCTGATACCGTCGTCAATCAAATAAATGTTACCGTTTTCGTTGTAGCGAATAGTGTTATTTTGTAAACCTTGATAATACTTTACTGTATTAATATTGACTACCGGATAAAAAGGAGGAGGCGGAGTCTTTTCTCTGTCATATTTGGATTTGACAATGTCCCCTAACTGCGCCGGTTTGTCATTACAACCGAAGATAGCCGCAACGAGAAAAATAATAATAAGATATCTTATTGTTAGCAATATTTCATTCATATAAGAGCTATTCCATTTCCTCTATAAACAAATCTACAGCTTTCATTTGACGTTAAATCACTTACAGCTCTATCTGGATATTCTAATCCTGCTACCTTTGCGCGGTGTTCTGGCTTTTCATCATTGCTGTAGCTGCCCAATGCGGATATGCGCTGTATTTCTTTATACGCGTCCTTTCGCTGCCCGTGAAACAAACTGAGGCAATTGAGCGCTTACCGGTCAGTATTATAATATGTGCGAAAAATGAAGCAGACAATCTCAGGAAAAACCTTCCATTGATCTTAGAACAGGATCATCATGATAAGCATGGCAAGCCACTGTTCGAAGTAATTGTGGTTAATGATGCATCTACAGATGCTACAGCCAAGGTGCTGCAGGAAATGGAACTGCGCTACGGCCACCTAAGGAAAATTGTGATTGCGACGGATGCGCAGCGTACCCTGAAAGGTAAAAAATTCGCACTAAGCAAGGGTGTGGTACTTGCAAAACATCAGCAGTTAATACTTACAGATGCGGACTGTACACCGGCGAGCAGACACTGGGTGGAGGAGATGGTTGCCCCACTAGCTGCAGGGAAAGCAATAGTAGTGGGATATGGCGGATATAATAAAACAGGCCGCTTACTCAATGCGTTCATTCGCTGGGAAACGGTGCATTCGTTTCTGCAGTACAGCACTTATGCATTGGCCGGCAAGCCGTATATGGCAGTGGGGCGTAACCTTGCGTGTACTAAGCAAGCATTATTAAAAGCACAGAGCAGCCCGGTATGGAATGCCCTACCCTCCGGCGATGATGACTTATTAGTAAGTATATCAGGCGATGAAAAAAATGTAGCTGTAGTATGTGATAGCAGTGCCTTCACCTATTCTGATGCAAAGAGCAATATAAAAGAATGGATAGCCCAGAAGCAACGGCACTTATCTACAGGTAAGTATTACAAAACTGATATAAAGCTGTTGCTTGGCGGCTATGGCGTAAGCCATGCAATCATGTGGTTATCCTTCTTTATACTGCTGTCTATGCCGTGCTCGCCCTTGGTATGGGCAATAATGGCTGGCCGTTGTATCATTTACTGGCTGCTGTGGATCGTAACGGCAAATAAACTGGAGGAAAAGAAGCTGTTTTATTTTTTCCCGCTCTTCGATATAGGGTGGATGATCTATAACTTTGCCTTTCTGCCGTACATAACCTGGAAAAACAAACAACATTGGACATAATATTAAAATACTTCGCTGATTTTACTGAAGACCAGCTGGACAAATTCAGGAAACTGGAAGGACTGTATAAAGAATGGAACGAGAAGATCAATGTCATCTCACGAAAGGACATAGATGCGCTCTATGAAAAGCATGTGTTACACTCATTAGCTATTGCTGTGCTTTGCTCGTTTGACAAAGGTGCACAAGTGATAGACATTGGGACGGGTGGCGGCTTTCCGGGCATTCCACTCGCTATATTTTTTCCAGAGGTGGAGTTTATGCTGGTAGACAGTATAGGCAAGAAGATAAAGGTAGTGCAAGAGGTAGCTGATGGCGTGGGACTGAAAAATGTGACGGCGGTACATGGTCGTGTAGAAGAAATAAAGAACCGCAAGTTCGACTATGCAGTGTCGCGAGCTGTGGCACCGCTGGGCGACCTGTGGAAATGGATAAACCCCGTGCTACGGGTGGGCCAGAAAAGTGATGAACTACCCAACGGGCTTATATGCCTGAAAGGCGGCGATCTGCGAAACGAAATATTCGAATCAGGGATGAAGAGTGTGACACAGGCGTGGAGCGTAAACAATATTTTTCCTGAACCGGCATTTGAAGATAAGTATGTGGTATATGTACCAAAATTGATCTAATCGAAACAAGAGGGCAAAATAAACGCAGGTCTAAAAAACAATTCTTAATTTAGCGTCCTGATTCTAAAATATAGGTAAATAAATATATGGGTAGGATATTTGAAGTACGTAAATCATCAATGTTCGCGCGGTATGACCGCATGGCCAAACAATTCAGCCGCGTAGGCAAGGAAATAGCGATAGCAGTAAAAAAGGGAGGACCAGAACCGGACACCAACCCGATGCTGCGTCGTGTAATGCAAAATGCCAAGTCTTTCAATATGCCGAAGGACCGCATTGAGGCGGCGATAAAAAATGCAATGGGCAAGGACCAGAGCAACTATGATGAGGTACTGTATGAAGGGTATGCCCCCCATGGCATAGCATTACTGGTAGTAACTGCAACTGATAATACTACGCGTACCGTAGCCAACGTACGTGCCCACTTCAATAAAGGCGGCGGATCGGCAGGAAACAGTGGATCTGTAAGCTTTTTGTTCAACCACCTGGGTATGTTCAAACTGAAACCGGAAGGGCTGAATATGGAAGACCTGGAGCTGGAACTGATCGACTACGGCCTGGAAGAAGTAGGCGAAGACAGCGAAGGCAACATCATTATCAGGTGTGCATTTACAGACTTTGGCAATATGCAGAAAGCACTGGAAGAAAAGAAGATCACTGTTATCTCTTCTGAAATAGAATGGATACCATTTAACACCATACAGATCACTGACGAGCAGTCAGAAGACGTATTCAAGCTGATAGAAAGGCTGGAAGGCGATGATGACGTACAGCATGTGTTTCATAATATGGCGTAACCGGCCATTTAAATTATATATCAAAAGAGCTAAGGAATAATTCTTAGCTCTTTTGATTTTAGAAGGATGATACTTTCTTAATAGCTATTTTTGTAAAAATAAAAAACGAATGCCCCCAAAACCTACGTTACCGTTACTTGTTGGCCGCAAACCTGTGCTGGAAGCGCTGGAACTGGGTACCACCATTGAAAAAATATTCTTGCTACGTACTGCTACAGGTCCAGAGATAAATGAAATAAAGCAACGTGCCCGGGAATACAACATACCCATAAGCCAGGTGCCTGTAGAAAAGCTGGATTATATGACCAAGTCACAGCACCAGGGCATAGTTGCATGGACATCGTTACTGCAATATATAGACCTGCAGGCAGGTATATCTTACGTAGTTGAAAAAGGGGAAACGCCATTATTCTTATTACTGGACGGCATTACTGACGTACGGAATGTGGGTGCAATAGCGCGTAGCGCTTTGTGCTGCGGAGCGCAGGGCATTATACTACCTACCTCTCATGCGGCCTCACTTACTGAGGAAGCTATTAAAACATCAGCAGGGGCACTGCGTAAGATACTACTGTGCCGTACCCCATCTGTGCAGCAGGCGATGGATGTGCTGCGGCTGAACGGCATACAGATACTGGGCACACAAATGAAGGGCAGCGTGCCGGTGTACGAAAGCAACCTGATCATACCGACAGCAATAGTAATGGGCGCAGAGGATACGGGCATCAGCAAAGAAGTGCTGAAACGTGCCGACCAGCTGATACGCATACCAATGGTGACCAACTTCGACTCACTTAATGTATCTGTAGCCGCAGGAATGATCCTTTATGAAGCACTAAGGCAGCGAGTAAACCCCTGACCCCTAAAGGGGAACCACCTATTAGGCATTAAGACATTATTTTAGCTCAAAAAGGGTTTATCTTCGGTACGTTAAACATACATTATGCTATTCAAGGGAAAGACCGCTTTTATTACGGGTGCGAGCAGGGGTATAGGTGAAGCCATAGCGCTGCGACTTGCGAAGGAAGGAGCGAATATTGTGATCGTAGCCAAGTCTGTAACAGACGACCCGCGACTAGGCGGCACTATCTACTCTGTTGCGGATAAAGTAAATGAAGCAGGGGGCAAGGCGCTTGCAGTGCAATGCGACATACGCAATGAAGAACAAATTATAGCAGCTGTACAACAGGCAGTAAGCATTTTTGGCGGTATAGACATACTTGTAAACAATGCATCGGCCATATCACTCAGTAATACAGAACAAACAGAAACGAAGCGTTTCGACCTGATACATGACATTAACGTGCGCGGCACATTCCTCGTTACCAAGCACTGCCTGCCTTTCCTGAAAAAATCAAGCAACCCGCATATCCTTACTTTATCCCCTCCCCTTGATATGGACCCGAAATGGATAGCGCCCTATGTGGCCTATACCATCAGCAAGTTCAACATGAGCATGATGACGCTGGGATGGGCGCAGGAATTCAAGAAACTTGGCGTAGCCGCCAATTCTCTCTGGCCGGTTACAACTATAGCTACCTCAGCGGTAAAGAATATATTGGGTGGCGAAATACTGATCAATATGAGCAGGAAGCCAGAGATACTTGCCGACTGTGCTTTTTTTATTTTACAGAAATCAGCAAAGGAATGCACGGGCAATCTTTTCCTGGATGAAGATGTGCTGAAGAGCGAAGGCATTACTGACCTGGAACAATATGCAGTTAATCCGGGTGGCAGGCTGCAAAAGGACCTGTACGTAAACTGATCTGTTTATTATTAAAAATACGAGCTTGAACTCCATACTTTCTATACAGCATATATCCAAGTCTTACGGGCCGATACAGGCGCTGAAAGACGTTTCATTTGATGTGCCCGAGGGTTGTGTGTTCGGGATACTGGGACCGAACGGCAGTGGCAAAACCACCATGCTGGGCATAGTGCTTGACGTGCTGCAGGCAGACGCAGGCACTTATAGCTGGTGTGGTGGCATGGAGCATAGTACGGCACGCAAACAAATAGGCGCACTGCTGGAAACACCGAATTTCTATCATTACCTGTCTGCATTTGATAACCTTGAGATCAATGCTGCCATCAAACAAAAAGGACATGATGACCGCGACCGGGTACTGAAACAGGTGGGGCTATATGAACGTAAGGATAGCAAGTTCCAGACCTTTTCGCTGGGCATGAAGCAAAGGCTGGCCATAGGGGCCGCATTGCTGGGCAACCCTAAGATACTGGTGCTGGACGAACCTACCAACGGCCTGGACCCGGCAGGAATAGCCGAGATAAGGGAACTGATACGTACGCTGAACAAACAAGGGATCACCATCATCATAGCCAGCCACCTGCTGGATGAAATAGAAAAGGTATGCACCCATGTAGCTATACTAAAGAAGGGTACACTGCTGCTGCACGGCCCTGTGGATGAGGTGCTGTTGAGCGAAGACCAAATAGAAGTAAGAGCAGCGGATATGGTGCAACTGGAACAGGTATTGCAAACGATGACGGGCATTAAAAAAACAAGGCTAAACGACAATACCCTGCAACTGACCTGCGAAAGCAATATACAGCCTGCACAGGTAAATGAATTTTGCATCAGCAAGGGCATAACCCTGTCTCACCTGCTGCTGCGCAAGAAAAGCCTGGAAACAAAATTCATGGAGCTTACTAACTAAAGCATAATGAAAGAACTTATTGCCATAGAATGGCTCAAAATAAAACGTTACCGCACCTTTTGGATACTCGCAGGGCTTTTCCTGCTGCTGCTACCCATATGGAATATAGAAGTAGCAAACGGCATGATGAAATTTGGCGGCAGCGGCAAAGGAGCCTTTAACCTGCTCGACACCGCCTATTCATTTCCCCAGGTTTGGGGCAATCTGGGCTTCTGGGGTAGCATTTTCATCATGTTCATCTCTATGCTGGTGATCATTCTCACCACTAATGAATATGCCTACCGCACTAACCGGCAAAACATAATAGACGGGCTAAAAAGGATGCAGTTTTTCCATGCTAAAGTGGCGCTGGTGGTGGTATTGAGCATACTGGCAACAATATACCTGTTCTTATTGGGCGTTGTTTTCGGCGGTGCCCATTCGGGCTCCCTGAGTGGTATGTTCTCTGAGTTTCACCAAGTGTGGTATTTCTTCCTGCTTTCGCTGAACTATTTAGGTTTTGCGCTGTTCCTTGCTCTGTGGATACGCCGCAGCGGCCTGGCCATAGGTTTATTCCTGCTGTACTCTATGATATTTGAAAACATAGCGCGGGGACTGCTCAATACTATGTTTGACAAGCCTTACGGAAACCTGATGCCTCTGCAGTCAAGCGATGAGTTGCTGCCATTTCCTTTAATGCAGATGGCAAAAGCAATGATGGGTAGTGCACCATCCATCGGTATGAATACTTATGTTGTGGTTACTATTTGCTGGTGTGTGCTCTACTACTTTGCAGGACGTTTATTGTTATCGAGGAATGACTGGTAGTACTGTCTGGGAAAAATATAATAATTATAATTCAAAAATTCAACTCAAGTAAGATAATAAAAAACAAGGTTTTAACACATATCTGACCGGCTGTGTTATTTTTATTTCTGAATGTTGCTTAAATTTGCACGATGCTTACAGGAAAAGAACTTATTCTGGCCACCAAGCCTTTTGCAAAGGAGATACGCTGGAAAAGTTGGTATTATACACTTACTACTTTGTTTTTGTTGGTCGGCACTTTGCTGGGCAGCACTTATATTGAAAATATTTTCATAAGGATACTGTGCAGTTTTTTCTCTGCAATGCTGCTATCCCGCATGTTCATCATATTTCATGATTATCAGCACCACACTATTTTGCGCGGATCTTTGCCTGCCAATTTGATCTTTACGATATTCGGTATATACATGATAACACCGCCCAACATTTGGAAGCGTTCTCATGACCATCATCACAACAACAACGCAAAGCTGTTCAGCGCCAGTATAGGTTCCTACCCTATAATGACCAAGCAAAAATTTATGGAGGCCAGCAAAGCAGAGAAATTTGGTTACCTGGCAGTCAGGCACCCATTAAATATGTTCTTTGCATACTTTACTACCTTCTCTTACGGCATGTGCATACAGTCGTTTCTAAGCAGCCCTAAAAGACACTGGGATTCGGCTGCGGTACTGCTGCTTCACTGGTCGTTCGGCGCGTTCTTGTGGGTTCATTTTGGTTTCGTTACCTTCATACTTACTTTCTTGCTGCCCTTCTTTCTTTCGCATATGTTGGGCGCTTACCTGTTCTATGCTCAGCATAACTTTCCGGGTGCGAAATACAAGAACAATACTGAGTGGAGTTATACTCATGCCGCGCTTGAATCATCAAGCTATATGGACCTGAATCCGTTCATGCAGTGGGTGACAGCAAACATCGGATTTCATCATATCCATCATCTTAATTCCAAGATACCATTTTACCGCCTGCCGGAAGCAATGGCTGCAATACCAGAGTTGCAAGACCCTAAGGTAACATCGCTGATGCCATCTGATATCATAGCATGTTTGAGGCTAAAGGTGTGGGACCCTGAAAAGAATAGTATGGTAGGCTATGAAGATATAGAAGTGAAAATGGCACGATAGCCGTAAAATATTTGATCTAACGCCTTGCTGACAAAAACAGCAAGGCGTTTTTTATTTTTGATTAACGAACGTTAAAACATTTTCGAAGATGCTGCTTGCATTATACCTTGCCCTTAGAATTCACTTCATGCCCATATGCGTCCTATTTTCCTTTTTCCAGCTTGTCTATGCGCTGAACGATGCTTTCGAAGTTGCGGAAGTGGATAAATGCTTTACGGTATTTGTTGGCATCGAAGGCCGGTGAGCCCATGTAAACGCCACCGGGCTTGGTGATGCTCTTGGAGATACCTGACTGTGCGGTGATGATGGTATTGTCTGCTATCTGCAGATGGCCTACGATACCTACCTGACCGCTGAACATACAGTTCTTGCCAATTTTAGTGGAGCCTGCTACTACATTGCATGCAGCAAGGTAACTGCTCTCCCCTATTTCTACATTGTGTGCTATATGCACAAGGTTGTCAAATTTCACGCCTTTACGCAGTATAGTAGAGCCAAGGGTTGCACGGTCTATAGCACAGTTAGCACCTATCTCCACATCGTCTTCAATCACCACATTACCAATCTGCGGTATCTTGCGTTGGCCTTCTGCATTCTCAGGAGCGAAGCGGAATCCATCACTGCCAATTACAGTGCCGGAATGGATGATACAATCCTTACCGATCACCGTATCTGAATATATTTTCACACCCGCAAACAATGTTGTGTTGTCGCCGATAGTGACATTCTCACCCACGAACACCTGCGGGTATATCTTCACGTTGTTGCCAATTTTAGCACCATCGGACACAACAGCAAACTCACCGGCATAAATATTCTCGCCCACCTTAGCCTGCTCTGAAATGTAGGCGTGTTTCGATACGCCAACTTTGTTCAGCTTTACCTGGTTGTACATTTCCAGCAGCTTTGCGAAAGCACCACCTGGGTTTTCTACGCGTATAAGCGTAGTTGTAACCGGCCCTGTAAGCACAAGGTCTTTGCCTACAATGACCAACGTAGCCTGTGTAGTGTAGAGGTATTGATTGTACAGCGGATTAGCAAGGAAGGAGATAGAGCCGGGCACGCCCTCTTCTATCTTCGATAGTTTGGATATTTTGGCATTTACATCGCCTTCTATCTGCCCGTTGAGGATACCTGCTATCTGCTGTGCGCTAAATTCCATCTGTATTGTTTGAGTGTTTTATTGTCGTCAAATTAGGCAAAATTTTTGATTTGGGTAGTGCATCTCTATCGGACAATCGGCCATAAACAAAACTACTTTGGCAGCACACCATATTCCTTGAGGATGGAGTGCACGATGTCGATACGAACTTCGGACCAGTCCTTTGAGGTATCTGCTACCGGCATATCGAAGTTGAGGGCGAAGAAGAACGGATAGTTGCGCACATCGCTTTTGTTCATAGATGCGGCATCTTCTTTTACGTGCTCTATACGCTCCGCAAAGCCTATGACCCAACGGGTGTACTTATCTCCTACCTGGCCGGTGCCGGTCTTATAGTAGATGTTGTAGTTGGGGTTCTGCTCACGCAGCATCATGGTCTTTACAATACGCTGTGAGCGCTCTGAGAATGGCAACTCTGCGAAGTACATTTTTTTCAGGAAGCCGGTAGCCTCATCTGCCGAAATGAGCAGGGAGTCGTTTTCCCATATCTCATCCAGCTTGCCGGCCATCTTCATATTGCCATACTTGGTGGTATCCAGGTAGTGCTGCATTCTGGTAGCGCCTATGCGGTGTATCAGTTCTTTGAAATATGGTTCAGAGCTTGATGTAAGCGCCTCGCGCATGGTCAGATCCTTATCCCATTCCGGTTTGCGCTGTACACTATCCCACCTGATCATCAGCTGATCGTCTGCTGCTACAGCGGTTTCCAGCGCTACAAGGGAAATAAACACTTTGAACGTAGAGGCTGGCAAAATACGCTGCAGGCAGCGCTGCTTGTTGTAATAGTGTATAGACTCATGGTTATTATCGCGCAGCATAAAGCAGGCATTCTTAATGCCATTATCTTCAAAGTACTTACCCCATTCGCTGTGCTCCTTCAGGCGAACATCACGGCAGGCAGAAAATGTAAAAACAAGCAGGCAGGCAGATATAATTCGTGTGTACATATTATACAATGGCACAATGGCTTAATTGCTCATTGGCGTAATTTTGTGCAAATGTACAAAACTGGCTTGGGTTGGCATGATTGTGATAGCTTTTCTTAAAAAAACTTAAAATCATGGACAAGCTGGAATTAAAAGGAAAATTAAAACCCCTCCGCCCCTAAAGGGGGACTTCCATCAAACATTAGTTGTAATTCATTTACTTAAAAACTTAAAATCATGGACAAGCTGGAATTAAAAGGAAAATGGAACGAAATGAAGGGTAAGGTAAAACAAGCTCATGCAGACCTTACTGATGATGACCTTGAATATGAAGAAGGTAAGGATGACGAGCTACTTGGCCGCCTTCAAAAAAAGCTAGGCAAGGGCCGTGAGGAACTGGTTACGTGGCTTAAATCTTTGTAACGTTAATTCTGTGAGATAAAAGAAGAAGGTTGATGGTTGGGGTTTGTGGCCCTGTCTTTTACCCATTCCAGCACTATATCCAGTTGCTCTTCACGGGTAAGGGCGCTGTTATTGAGTAGTATGGCGTCGTCTGCCTGGTGCAGGGGGCTTTCTTCCCGGGTGCTGTCTATATAGTCACGCAGCTCCAGGTTGTGGCGCACTTCGTCTATGGTTATCTGCGGGTTGGTGGCAAACATTTCCTTGTACCTGCGCACTACCCTCACCTCGGGATCGGCAGTCATAAATATCTTCAGCTCAGCATGCGGGAATACGGCCGTGCCTATATCCCTGCCGTCCATCACTATGGCTTTCTTACGGCCCATGTGCTTCTGCTGCGTTACTGCAAACTTCCTAACCTCTTTTATAGCCGCTACCTCACTCACCTTTTCCGATACGATCATGTCCCTTATGTAAGGCTCTACGTCCTCGTCATTCAGGTATATGTCCGATGTCTGGCGCTGCTCGTTGAAATGAAACTGCAGGTTAATATTTTCAAGCGCTGCCACTACTTTATCATGGTCAGAAAGATCAATATAGTTGCGCAGGAAGTACAAAGTGACGGCGCGGTACATGGCACCACTATCGATATAATTATACCCCAGCCTCTTGGCAAGTTCTTTGGCAAGCGTGCTTTTTCCGCATGAGGAAAACCCGTCTATTGCTATGGTGATCTTGTGGGCCGACATAATACCGCAAAGTTAAGGGATTTGAGTAATTGGGTGATTGGTTAATTAGTTAAATGGTTAATTTGACATTAAGTTTTCGATTGGGTTTTAGCTATGGGATAATGGCTTAAATTATCAATTAAAAGCTATTTTTGCTGTTATGGACCTGGAATTCAACAAAAACGATGATGCAATGCGGTTGGCGGTGAGCCAGATGAAGCAGCGTCATGGCGTAATAAGCATGGGCGGGGGCAAAAAAGCAATGGACAAAGCCCGCGAAAAAGGTAAAATGGCCCCGCGCGAGCGTATACAATACCTGATAGATAAAGGAAGTGTTTTTACAGAGATAGGCGCATTTACCGGCTATGATATGTATAAAGAACACGGCGGCTGCCCTGCAGGCGGCACCGTAGCCGGACTCGGCTACGTACATGGCCGCCAGTGCGTGATAGTAGCTAACGATAATACCGTGAAAGCGGGTGCATGGTTCCCTATAACCGGCAAGAAGAACCTGCGCATGCAGGAGATAGCCATGGAGAACAACCTGCCCGTAATATACATAGTGGATAGCGCAGGCGTGTACCTGCCTATGCAGGACGAGATATTCCCCGACAAAGAACACTTTGGCCGCATATTCCGCAACAATGCACAGATGAGCGCAATGGGCATTACCCAGATTGCAGCTGTAATGGGCAGTTGTGTAGCGGGTGGCGCTTACCTGCCTATTATGAGCGATGAAACGCTGATGGTAGAAGGCAATGGTTCCATATTCCTGGCAGGGCCATACCTGGTAAAGGCAGCTATAGGCGAGGATATAGATATACAGACCCTTGGCGGCGCTAAAACGCATACCGAGATAAGCGGCATAGCTGACTACAAATTTGATACAGAGCAGGAATGCCTGGACCAGGTGCGCCGCATCATGGACAAGATAGGCGAACAGCCGCGCATGGGTTACGACCGCGTGAAATCACAGGCCCCGCTGAAGGAAGCCAATGAGATATACGGACTTGTATCCCCTATGAACAATAAGTCGTTCGACGTAGTGGATGTGATCAAATGCATAGTGGATAAGTCAGAGTTCGACCAGTTCAAAGAAGACTACGGCAAGACCATAGTATGCGGTTATGCCCGTGTAGATGGCTGGGCGGTAGGCATAGTGGCAAACCAGCGCAAGATAGTGAAGAGTGGCAAGGGCGAAATGCAGATGGGTGGCGTGATCTACAACGACAGCGCTGATAAGGCGGCACGCTTTATCATGAACTGCAACCAAAAGAAAATACCATTGGTGTTCCTGCAGGATGTGACCGGTTTTATGGTAGGCAGCCGCAGCGAACATTCAGGAATAATAAAGGACGGAGCAAAGCTGGTGAATGCAGTAGCCAACTCTGTTGTACCAAAGATCACGATCATCATCGGTAACTCTTATGGTGCTGGCAACTACGCTATGTGCGGCAAGGCTTACGATCCCCGCTTCATATACGCATGGCCTAATGCCAAGATAGCGGTGATGGGTGGAGAACAGGCTGCTAAGACATTGTTACAGATACAGGTAGCATCGCTGAAGGCGAAAGGCGAAGTGATAGAGCCGGAGAAAGAGGCTGCAATGCTGAAGGAAATAGTGGACAAGTACGACAGCCAGACATCAGCATACTATGCTGCGGCAAGGCTGTGGGTGGATGAGATAATAGACCCTGCGGAAACAAGGTCTGTAATATCAGAAGGCATCAATGCCGCGAACCACTCGCAGACGCATAAGGAGTTTAAGATGGGGGTTTTTCAAGTGTAAACCCACAGCCCCTAAAGGGGAGCTTCAATCGTTTCCGGAAATTGTTATTTAGAATTGATAGAAGTATTGAGTATTATAGTTAGCGTAAATAAATGGAAGCCCCCTTAGGGGTTTGGGGTTTATGATCGAGATAAGGAACGTAAGGAAGAGTTTTGGAGAAAAGGTGGTTTTGCAGGACGTATCGGCTAAGCTGGGTACGGGGCAGACCAACCTGATCATTGGTACGAGCGGCAGCGGTAAAACGGTGCTGATGAAGATCCTTATCGGACTACTGCCTGTAGATTCCGGATCGGTACTTTACGAAGGAAGGGACCTGGTGACAATGGAGGAAAAAGAACTGAAAGAGTTGCGCACGAATATAGGCATGCTCTTCCAGGGTGGTGCATTGTTCGACAGTAAGCATGTACAGGACAATGTGATGTTTCCGCTGGATATGTTTACTAAAATGACGCAGGAGCAAAAGCTAAAAAGAGTAAACGAGGTGCTGGACCGCGTGAACCTGAAAGACACCAATAAAAAATTTCCGGCAGAGATAAGTGGAGGTATGAAGAAGCGTGTGGCCCTGGCCCGCGCCATAGTAATGAACCCTAAGTACCTGTTTTGCGATGAGCCTAACTCAGGCCTTGACCCGCAGACATCATTGGTTATTGATAAACTGATCAAAGAGATCACCAAGGAGTTCAATATAACAACGGTGATCAATACCCACGATATGAATACCGTAATGGAAAGCGGTGACCATATTGTGTATATGTACCAGGGCAACAAGCAATGGGAAGGCTCTAACAAAGACATTATCTTCAGCAAGGACGAGCGGCTGAATTCCTTCATCTTCGCATCTGAGTTCCTGGCCAAAGCCAAAGAGATGAGTATGATGGAAGCCAAAGAAAGCGAGCGGGTAAAGAACCTGCCGAAGTTGTAAAGCCTATTCTACTTGCAATTGCCCGCAATAATATTCTGTTCCATCTGATACTTTATAGAAGTACAGCCCTTTGGGGTATTGGCCTATATCCAGTTTATGCGGGTATGGCATTTCCAATATGCGTCTTCCTATAACATCATATACTTGTATCCGAAGGTCGCCTTCATTGATCAGCTCGGGAAAATAAAATATGCCTGTATAGGAGGGATTAGGAAATACCTTCAGCGCTTGCTGATGTGCTAATTCTCTTACTCCGCCACCACCATAATTATCATTTTCGATCTTTATCGAATCGATCTCCCATCCGGCAAGAGTATCCGCAGTTGTATCGCTCACAAAACGAAAACGCAGGTATATAAGATCAGACCATAAGTTACAAAGTTGCTTCTGCGTCGTTTTCTGTGGCCAACCCAAAAAAAACTGAACACGTGACAACAACGTACTGCTTTGTGTGCCGGTAAATGCCGGTTCACCTGTCTGTAACGTATCATTAAACGTGTAAAGGTTCTCAGTGTATACTCCTTTCCATCCTCTGCCCGAATCTATATTACAATCACCTTTTACATTTTGCCAGGTAATTCCCGTATCAAGAGAAAACTCTACAATTCCCCCATCCCTGCCGGTATCAGTCTGATATTTATGCCAAAAGTCAACAATGACGTTGTAGATAGGCTTTATCTTAACAATGAAGAAATTATTTGCATTCTTAGGATATGGCAAAAGTGTATCGGTCATCATTGTCTGTATCAAAGAATCATCGCCAAAAAAAGCTTTATGACCATGACCAATTTGCCATAATGGTACTGTAGCACTATCGTTTATTATGTAAGACGATGTACCTGAGTTAAATGTAATAATGGTCGAGTCGAAAGGATTACTATCGTGCACCCCTCCTGTCTGGCCAAAAGCAAGATGAGAACCAAATTGAAATACCAAGAAAAAGAAGAATGACTTAGTCATAAGTGATAGTTTACATAAAAATATGCAATTTTTTCACTCGTAACTACTTAGCTAACTGATGGCGTGGCATCTGGCCATCATCCGTCGTTTCATTCTTCCAGTAGGCATAGCCCAAAAGCCCACTTGCCTTATCGATTATTTTGCAAAAAAATACCAGCGTAGTGACGATTGTTTAATCCTCAGCAACAAAAAAGAGGCTATCCTTTTCGGGATAGCCTCCTGTATTAATGTTATTGAAAATTAGGCTGTAGCCAGAGCGTCAGCAACTATTGGAGCTGCAGAACGGATCTCTTCGTTAGCCTGGTCAGCATACTTAGCGAAGTTCTTCACGAACAGCTGTGCCAGTTCATTCGCCTTCTTATCATAAGCTGCTTTATCTTCCCATGTGTTACGTGGTATCAGTATTTCAGATGGTACGTCAGGCACTGTAGTTGGCATCAATACGCCGAATACAGGGTGCGCTACATATTCTACGTTCGCCAGCTCGCCATTCATAGCAGCAGTGATCATAGAACGGGTGTACTTCAGCTTCATACGGTTACCGGTGCCATAAGCGCCACCGCTCCAGCCTGTGTTGATGAGCCAAACATTTACGTTCGGATCAGCCTCCAGTTTCTTACCCAGCAATTCTGCATACTTAGCAGGGTGCAATGGCAGGAACACACGTCCGAAACAAGCAGAGAATGTGGTCTGTGGTTCAGTAACACCTACTTCTGTACCTGCGACCTTAGCTGTATAACCACTGATGAAGTGGTACATCGCCTGCGCCTTAGTAAGCTTGGATATAGGAGGAAGGATACCGAACGCATCGCACGTAAGGAAGAATATATTCTGTGGTTTGCCACCGTAAGATGGTTCTTTTGCATTGGTAATGAAATCGATAGGATATGCAGCACGTGTATTTTCAGTGATGCTGCCATCAGCGTAGTCAACTGTGTCAGTACCTGCATGGAACTTGATGTTTTCCAACAATGCTCCCGGCTTGATAGCGCCATATATCTGCGGCTCCTTCTCTTCGCTCAGGTCTATACATTTCGCATAGCAGCCACCTTCAAAATTGAAGACAGTGGTATCAGCCCATCCGTGCTCGTCATCACCTATCAGTGCCCGTTCCGGATCAGCGCTCAGGGTAGTTTTACCCGTACCGCTAAGGCCGAAGAACAATGCTACATCACCTTTTTTACCTTCATTAGCAGAGCAGTGCATGCTCAGTACTTTGTGGTTATGTGGCAATACAAAGTTCAGTACGCCGAAGATACCTTTCTTCATTTCGCCTGTATAAGCAGAACCGCCTATCAGGATGATCTTACGGGTAAAGTTTACTATTGTAAAGTTTGCCTGGCGGGTACCATCAGTAGCCGGATCAGCTGCAAAGCCGGGAGCCTGCAGTATCAACCAGTCGTGGTTTTGTGATTCTATTTCGCTGGTAGTAGGACGCAGGAAAAGGTCGTTGCAAAACAGGTTTGCCCACGGTGTTTCGTTCACCACGCGTATGTTCAGGCGGTATGCCGGATCAGCACATGCATAAGCATCACGCACCCATACTTCCTTACCTTCCATATAAGCACATACTTTGTTGTACAGCTTATCAAAAGCAGCAGGCTCAAACGGGATATTTACGTCACCCCAGTCCACACTGTCCTGTGTGGTCGAGTCCTTTACAGTAAATTTGTCTTTAGGAGAGCGTCCTGTGAACTTGCCGGTGCTTACGCATAATGCGCCGGTATCGTTAAGCACTCCCTGCCCCAATTCCAATGTTTTTTTAACCAACTCTGCCGGGGAGAGATTCCAATGTGCAACAGAAACATTTAGGCCCAGACCAGGTAAACTGGCAGCGGGATTTTTTTTGCCGAATTCTTGCATATGTTATCTTTTGATGAAATAAAATTACAGACGGCAAAAATAATACTAAAAGCCGTAAATGGGATATTATTTTTCCACAGAAGGCAGGATAATTATCAGTTAAAAATATTATTTAAATATACCTTTTCTTGTTTTGAACCTGAGTATGGCGTATTGGATCATCAATATAGACCGCAAAACATTAAACAAATAAAAAATAAAATATAATGACGCTTAATTAGGTATGTATATTTCGAACGTAGCTCCTTTACTTATTTCGCTGCGGGCTTTGATAATACCATTGTGATTCTCCACTATTTTTTTGACAATAGCAAGACCAATGCCAGTACCTGCATACTCCTGAGAGGTATGCAATTTTTGGAATACCTCAAAAATGCGTTCTTTAAACTCAGAGCTAAATCCTATTCCATTATCCTGCACTGTGATCATGCAGTATTCCTTACCGGCTATCATGGAGCCAGCTATTTTCTTATTGCCCTTTACGATTTTACTGCCAATAACAATATGAGGCGGAATACCCGGAAGGGAGAACTTTAGTGCGTTGCCTATTAAATTGTGCATCAATTGAGTAAACTGGAACGGGATGATCGTTGCCGGACAAACATCACCTATCTCTATTACCGCATGTTTTTCATCAATATCTTCCTTAAGCTCATCTTTTACTTCATCAATAATCACGTTCAGATCTGTCTTTTCAAACTTACGTTCCGTGGCATTGATGCGGGAATAGGCCAGCAGATCCAGGATGAGCCTTTTCATTCGGCCGGACGATAGCTGTATCCTGTTCAAATAATCCCTACCTTTCTCAGAAAGGTTTTCTGTCTCTTTCTCTAATACATAGTTAGACAGCATCTGAATTTTGCGTAAAGGCTCCTGAAGGTCATGGCTGGTTATATAGTTAAAGGAAAGAAGCTCGTTGTTTGCGAACAGCAGTTCTGCAGTCCGTTTCTCTTTTTCTTCATTTTGAAAGACTAGTTCCGCATTAGCTATCGCCAACTCGGCAGCTCGTTTGCCCTTTTCATCATTCTGGTAAATAAGCTCTTCATTGGCTATGACAAGCTCCGCGGCACGTTTGCCTTTCTCCTCATTCTGATAGATGAGCTCTTCATTAGCAATAACCAATTCGGCCGCGCGCTTGTTTTTTTCAGTGTTTTGAAACAGTAATTCTTTGTTCGCAATTATCAATTCCAGCGCCAGCTTTTCTTTATCTTTATTTTGAAGAACAAGCTCCTTATTTGCAATTACCAGCTCGGCAGCACGCATCTCCTTCTCCTTGTTCTGGAATAAAAGTTCTTCATTGGCAACTACCAATTCGGCAGCACGTTTGCCCTTTTCATCATTCTGAAAGATAAGTTCTGTATTGGCGATCACCAGTTCTGCAGCGCGCTTACCCTTTTCGTCATTCTGAAAAATGAGTTCTTCATTGGCTATCACCAATTCAGCGGCCCGTTTTACTTTTTCCCTGTTTTGGTATATAAGTTCAATGTTTGCGACGGCCAGCTCCGCAGCACGCTTGCCTTTTTCATTGCTCTGGAATATAAGCTCTTCGTTTGCTATGACCAGTTCTGCGGCGCGCTTTTCTTTCTCGTTATTCTGGAACAGGAGTTCCGTATTAGCAATGACCAGCTCTGCGGCTCGTTTGCCTTTCTCTTCATTTTGAAAAAGTAATTCCTTATTCGCAATGACAAGTTCTGCAGCACGCTTGCCACGTTCCTTATCCTGGAAAACAAGCGCTTTGTGTGCAATCACCAACTCTTCAGAACTAGTTCTTTTATCCATACCCTACCTCAACAAAGTTGTGTGTTACAAGCCTGTGTTTAATAAAGATACATTAAATTAATGATTTTTTTAAAATGATTATCCAACATGCGTGAATAACAGGGTTAGAAACAATTGCTTTTAAAATTCTATTTTTAGCCCAAATCTTAGATCATGCGCTTAAGGGCTATTGCTACACTTATTACTTCTTTTGTTATTTCTAATATATATGGCCAATCGCCTAATACTAATCTTAAATGGCCCGCGCCTGTGCGTGTGCAAGGAATGGGCGCTGTAAATGACAACATATACCGCAATGCGGATAATGAACAATACTGGGGGAACAGGATGCCGGACAACAGCTACTGGCAGCAGGATGTGCAGTATAAGATATATGCTATAATGCGGGAAGAAGAGAATATGATCGATGGCGCTGAAGAACTCACCTATTGGAATAATTCTCCGGATACATTGCAGTATGTCTATTTCCACCTATACCAGAACGCTTTTGTAAAGGGTTCCTACCTGCATGAACTGGAGCGTGACAACAAAACGAAAACAGCTATGGGCCTGAAAGAAAAAGCAGGACTTGGCACTACAACAGACCAGATACAGGTAGATGGCAAGGATGTGAAAACGGAGCTGGACAATACCATAATGAAGGTGTACCTGCCTAAACCCTTGTATCCCGGTAGTAAGATCACTATAAAAATGAGCTTTAAGACCTACTACGACAAGGGGCTCACCCGCCGCAGGATGCAGATGTACAATGCATGGGGCTATATGCACTACAACGGAGTGCAGTGGTTTCCTAAAGTATGTGTGTATGACCGTATGCATGGCTGGGATACCTACCAGCACCTGAATAAAGAGTTTTATGGCGACTACGGTGTCTATGATGTAACGCTTGATTTCCCATCTAACTACATAGTGGAAGCAACAGGTGTATTGCAGAACAGGAAGGAAATGCTACCTGATACCTTAAGGGCAAAACTGGACATTAAAAACTTCGCTAATAAAAATCCGAACGAGCAGCCATCCACCATTATACCTTATGTGAAAGGCAAGCGCAAAGCCTGGCACTACATAGGCAACAATGTACATGATTTCGCATTCACGGCAGACCCGTCTTACCGTATAGGCACGTCTTACTGGAATGGCATAGAATGCACCGCAGTAGTACAGGAACCCCACGCCGCAGGCTGGCAGAATGCCACTGAGTACATGACCAAGATCATCAAAACATTCTCTGAAGAAATAGGCCTGTACCGCTACCCGAAGATAGTGGCTGCCGATGCGCAGGATGGCATGGAATACCCCATGATCACCCTGGACGGCGGTGGCGAGCCCGGCTACAGGGGATTACTGGTGCATGAGATAGGCCACAATTGGTTTTACGGACAGGTGGGCAGCAATGAAACATACCGCGCAGCCATGGATGAGGGTTTCACGCAATACCTTACTGCATTAGGGCTTCGCAAAATAGATGGTGAAAATCTGGTAGAGACACAGCCAAAATCAAAATACAGGCAGAAATTCTATGAACCGCAGAATGTGCTGGACCTGCGTGTACTGAATCGCTACACTTTTGACGCCCTGAACCAGAACGAAGTATCTATCAATACACATTCTGATGATTTTAACGGAGCGCTGAATCATGGTGGCGGCTATGGATTGGTATATTATAAAACTGCCTCCATGCTCTACAACCTGGAGTATGTATTGGGGGACTCCTTGTTTAAAGAAGCTATTCATCACTACTTTGAGCAGTGGAAATTTGCTCATCCTTACTTTGAGGACTTCCGTGTGTCTGTAATACAGTTTACGCATGTAGATCTTTCCTGGTTCTTTGACGAATGGTTTGAGACGACAAAAACGCTTGACTACAGCGTTGGCCACATTCACAAAATATCCGGCACAGACAGCTTTGCAGTAAAATTCCGCAGAAAGGGCGCTATGCAAATGCCGCTTGACTTTACGGTAACTGCGAAAGACGGATCAAAGCACAGCTACTACATACCTAACACATGGTACTCAAAACAAACTGCCGCCACAGCATTGCCCAAATGGTATGGCTGGGGTAAACTGAATGAGGACTACACAGCGCATGTACAGATACCATCGGGCATAAAGAACATACAGATAGATACTACCTACCGCCTGGCAGATGTGGATATGGTAGACAACTACAAAAGCAAATGCCTGCTGATAAGCCCGCGAGCAATAAAAACAATGCTGGATGGCGGCCTGAATCCGAAATGGGACCGCAGGCAATATCGCCTGGATATACGCCCTGATCTATGGTGGAACTCAATTGACGGAATAAAGGCCGGAGCACACTTTGAAGGGGATTACTTATTCAGCTTGTACAAAGTAGATGCTACCGTATGGTGGAACACCCACCTGCTACAGGATAACATTTACAAACCTGCCGCGGGCCAGGGCACTTACGATTTTTTCCGCCCGGTCAACTATACTTTCAACTACTACTCCCCTATCGTGCGCAGCCTGCCAAAACTGCAACTGCAGTTGAACAGCCGCTATCTTGACGGAGGTTGGTATCAAAGAGGCGGCTTTAACTGGCTGCTGAACGATCAGAATGTGGTACAGGCTTATGGGCAGAGTATGTGGCGCGAAGGCGCTAATGAAAAAGCATACCTCACGAATCCGGGCGACTGGACCAGTACATGGGTAAGGCCAAACACATCTCTTAACCTGGCGTGGACGCACAACTATAATTATTTAAATGGAGCAGGCAGATACACGTTGAGCCTGCGCGCACCATTGCTCAATGGCAACAACGCACCATCCAATTATTCTTATGCGCAGCTCGAATCTATCAACAGCAGTTACGTAGGCCTCCTGGAAGTGCGCACAAGAGTGTTCGGCAGGTTCGGTATGGGCACCAGGTTCCCGTATGAGAGCATGCTGTACATGGCAGGTGCTAACCCTGAAGAGCAGATGGAAAATAAATATACCCGCAGCATAGGTTTTATGCCGTCAACATGGGAAGGTATATCCACGTACAATACCAATCACTTCCAGATGGGTGGCGGCCTGGGGCTGCGCGGCTATGCAGGCTATTTTGCACCTGACGACCATAACGGGAAAGTGCTGGAGGGTTATAAAGGACGTAGCGGTGCCGCCGTGAATGTGGAGCTAGGCTTTGAGAACTATATGCCATGGCATCCCCGCTTCTTCCGTAAATGGCTGCATGCTAATGTTTATGGATTTGGTGATGCAGGAGTTATGGAGTTAAGTAATTTCTCAGCAGCAAATATTCATACAATAGCACCAACCAACGTATGGAGCACAGTGCATGCTGATGCCGGTGTTGGTGTTGCCTTTACCATCAAAAGCTGGGGAGTATTTGAGAAAGCGAAACCGCTTACCCTCCGTATAGACCTTCCTTTTTTCCTGAACCGTCCCCCATATGGCAATGACCAGTATGCGACACTCAGGTATGTAATAGGTATTAACCGAGCTTTTTAATAATACGCAATTGCGAAACGGCTTAATGGCTCAATTCAGATCCAATATAAAATGACAGTTCCAAATGGCAACAGCAATCGAACAAAATAAATTGAGCGCGCTGTGGCTCCGGTATCGGTCAGTGTTCATTTCACTTATCGTATCTGTTTATTGCCTGCCACTGTCCTTTTTTGCTATACCGGGAGCTATAATAGAAGCATCATGGAAGAAAGCGCTGAATTATTGCGTTGATAAAGGTTTTACTTTTGGTACCGACTTTATATTCACTTATGGTCCGCTAGGCTACCTGAGCAGCAGGCATGGGCAGTATGTGGGCCATCTGGCCTTCATTGTATTTGATGCGTTCCTGTTATCCGGGTTCTTTTGGTTTACCTACAAATACATTGCAGACAAAAAATGGTGGTGGCTCATTATGCTGCCGGCAATGATCTTTTTACGCAGCAGCAACTATTCACAGGTGCTGTTCATAATTTTCATTCTATTTACAGCCATAAACTTTACCAACAATTTCAGCAGCTATTTCGAACTGCTACATTGTTCTTTTTCAGGTATCCTGCTCTTTTTTATCAAACTGAATTATGGCCTTATTTCGCTAATGATCATTGCGGTAATGGCCGCATGTTTATTGTTAAAGAACCGCAAGGCGGCACTTATATTTATAGCTTCATCCCTGCTCTTTTTCTGTATACTGACTTTTAGCGTTCACTTGAATATTGTTGGCTATACCAGGTATGGCTACCTGTTGATAAAAGGATTTGATGAATCTATGTCGCTGCCGGTAACCACTACTCAATTCCCATTTTTATGGGCATTGCTGCTGATGGCAATATTTGCAGGGATAGCTGCAAGCTTTTTATGGCAGCTATATAAAAGAAAAGCTATAAGCTTTAATAGCATGGCAGGCATAGCTGTGCTCAGTATGGCATGCTACCTGTTTTACAGGAACGCCTTTACCCGTGCCGATTACTGGCACTGGTGTGATATGTTCGCTGTTTTTCCATTGTTTATTACCGGTTCTTTGGTAGTCTGTGGATTCGGCAACTCAATAATTGCGCGTGGAATTGCTATCTCCGCGCTGGCCATAGCTGCATATGGCAATGCCTGCCGGGCTGATGAAGCCGACCTCACCGCAATACCGGAGGAAGACATTACAAAATTCATCGACGGCTTTTCGTTGAAAAACTACTTCACCGGCGTTTTTGGAGACTATGAAGAGGATGCTCCTCTATACGGTATCTTCCCTCCTGACAAAGTGAAACTTATCGGGCATGCCACGGTTGATGTATTTCCTTACGATATACAACTACTGTACTATAATAAGTTCAACTACCTGCCGCGCCCTTTGCCACAATCCTATACTGTGTATGATAAGGTATTGGATTCGCTGAATGCAGCACATTTTTATAGTACCTCAAGGCCGGAATTTGTATTGATGCAAAACGTGGGGATAGATGACCGCTATCCGTTTTGGGATGAAAGTGTTACAAAAGCGGCACTGCACCTGAATTATCAATATGCTGATTTTCTCGGCTCAGATAACGATAGCATTGCTCTCTTTTCACTCCTTTTCCTTAAGGCAAAACCCGGTATATCCACCCGGCCCGAATTTAAGATCATAAAAGAGGCGATGGCCGGCATGGAAGAGGTAATACCTATAAACTACGCCGAAAATGAAGCGATCTATATGACAGCTGACATAAATTATGACGCCTCAGGTAAAATGAAACGATTGTTGTTTCAACCGCCCTATCTTGCTATCACGCTTTTTTTCAGCGATGGATCCAGGAAGCAATACAGGGCTATTCGACCCATATTAGCCGGACCTGTCTTGATCAACAAATCAGTGACCAACAGCATAGAACTTAAAAACTTCATGACCGGCGAATTGCAAAAAAACAGGAATATTACGGGTATATCCTTCAACCCCGTCACTCCCGGATTCGACCAAAAGATCCGTCTTACATTCCTTAAATTCAGCAATTATTAATATTGAGTGCGCTAATTATCCTGCCGTCCGGCCCATATTGAACGATTACGCCGTTGAGCCATTATCTTTGCAGCATGGCTACTGCAAATGACATAGAAGATGTATGGGATGACGAGGAACCCGAAGAAGAGGTAACCGAATCGTCTGATGTGCCGATTGAGCGCATACGCTACATTGCCCCAAAAAGCCAGGAACCCTTACGACTGGACAAGTTCATCATGCACCGGCTGGAGGGCGCTACCCGTAACAAAGTGCAGCAGGCAATAGAAGAGGGACTTATCGTTGTAAACAATGAAATAGTCAAGACCAACTACAGAGTAAGGCCAAACGATACCATAATTGTATTTGAGACCCGCCGCCCGGAAAGCAAGGAAATAATACCTGAGAACATACCGCTTAATGTAGCTTATGAAGATGATGCATTGATGATCATCAACAAGCCTGCCAACATGGTGGTGCACCCCGGCTGCGGTAATTATACCGGCACATTGGTCAATGGGGTAGCTTTTTACCTTAAGCAGGAAGAAGTGGACATGGAGAATCTTTCGCGTGTAGGGCTTGTGCATCGGATAGACAAGGATACTACAGGTCTTATATTGGTAGCGAAGAAAGACAGGGAAATGAGCCTGCTCGCCGCACAGTTCAAAAAACATACTGTTCACCGCCGCTATATAGCCCTTGTATGGGGAGATGTAGCGCAGGACGAAGGCACTATACAGGTAAATATAGGCCGCAACCTTCGTTTCCGCAAGATCATGGATGCATTCCCTGATGGCGATTACGGCAAGGATGCAATAACACACTATAAAGTACTGGAGCGCTTTAATTATGTAACACTTGTTGAACTGCGACTGGAAACAGGACGTACCCACCAGATAAGGGTGCACATGAAGTATATAGGCCATCCATTGTTTGGCGACGCTACTTATGGCGGCGACAGGATAGTAAAGGGTACAGTGTTCACCAAGTACAAGCAGTTCATTGATAATTGCTTTGCCATACTTACACGACAGGCGCTACATGCAAAAGAACTGGGATTTACACACCCGGTTACGGAAGAATGGATACAATTCGACTCAGAATTGCCTGATGATATGAAGGAAGTAATAGAAAAGTGGCGGAGCTATACAGGAGGCATGACGAAGCAACTTAAACAGAAGCTGGACAATATATAATCGATATATTGCTATACAGGTCCTCCGTTGTTAAAATTTAGTATATAAATACAATTACCTGGCTGTTTTTGTGGCATAATGCCTATCTTTGCTTAGACCCTACTTATATTATTTTTTTATAATTTTTTAAACTATTTGAAGATGTCAGTATTAAATATCCACCCACAGTTGTTGATGGGCATGCCTAATTCAGGTGAATTGATAATTACATTATTGATCATTGTTGTGTTGTTTGGTGGTAAGAAAATACCTGAATTGGCTAAAGGTCTGGGTAAGGGTATCCGTGAGTTCAATGAAGCTAAAGACGGTATCAAAAGCGAGATCGAATCAGGAATGAAGGATAAAGAAAAGATACAAACCCCTAATAATACGACACCTAATAATAACGCGTAGATCCCGGCGTTAGCATTTCTTACAGTTATACCCGCATCCATTATTGCGGCCCTTTTGGGGCTGCATGTTTCACCGCTTTAACAACGAGAAAACATGCACTTAAAATCGTTTTTGCCATTATGCTTATATATGCTTGTTGCCGCGCAGTCATCTGCTCAGCAGCGGGCGCATGGCATTAAAGCGTACGAGATAAAGGATACTTCAGCACCTGCATTTGTGATCAGGCAAACACCGATGCCTGCAAAACAGCCCCCGGTAGCGGCTCCGGCAATTGTGCAACCAGCCACAGCACCTGCAAAGCAAACAGTAATTACACAGGCTCCTGCAGCAAAACAACCTGTTGCTGCTGCACCTGACCCAACACCTGTTGTGCCACCACCCTCATTACTGGTACCAAAAACACCTGCTAATGGCAAAAAAGGCTACAACCATGTTCCCCTTGCAGGTGAAAAATCTTACTTTGGCGATAAGAACGAATACGTAAATGACTTCGTTCGTAAGTACCTTGAAGTACATAACAAAACCCTGGGAAGCGTACAAAATAATAGCTCCGCCCCTTTTTCTGTAATTGATGGTGTTCTTGAAAAGAAGAATCTTCCCAAAGAACTGAAATATCTGGCTGTTATTGAATCTGCATTGAACCATAATGCTGTTTCCCATGCAGGCGCCGTGGGTCCGTGGCAGATGATGGAAACAACCGCTCGTATGATGGGCTTGTCTGTTACCCGCAAACACGATGACCGCAGGGACTGGGACAAATCGACCACCGCAGCAACAAAATACCTGGAACTGCTGTATAGCCAGCTGAATGACTGGCTGCTGGTAATTGCTGCATATAACAGTGGTCCTACACCGGTTCAGCGCGCTATTGAGCGCACGGGCAGCCGCAATTTCTGGGATATCAAAGAATACCTCCCGCGCGAAACTCAAGGACATGTATTGGCATTCATAGCCACCGCAAGTATTTTTGAGAACCTGAGCAAATTCATTAACCTCGGCAGTATTCCGGTCGATTACAAATTTGGCAAAGAAGAGGAGTTACTTGCTCTTCCCACTCCGGCCAAAGATGCCAATGGCAAACCTATTATCGGCACTGTTACAACGATCAGCTCTACTGTCCCAGGCGCAGCAACAGTAAAAAAATCGCCATTTACAGATGAGGAACTGAAGAATATGGCCATTCTCCGTATCACACAGCCCATACATCTGGAGTATATGGCCGGCGAACTTGGTATAGACAAGAAATTATTAGCACGATGGAATGCTGATTATGAGCTTTATGTGTTAGGAACATACCCCACTCCTTTCTACAATTTGCGTATCCCGAAAGAGAAAGTAGACCTGTTTTTGAAGAAAAGAGATGAGTTGACCAAGAAATCAAAAATTATATTTACCAATAAATAATACATATACCGAACTCGTTTCAAATTTTATTTTTTATTTTTAATTTTTCGCATTACCTTTGCAGTCCTTAAAAAAAGTAATTTAATGGCAAATCATAAAGCAACCAAAAAAGATATTCGTCAGAGTGAAAAGCGTCGTGAGAGCAACCGTTATTATGGTAAGACTACACGTAATGCTATCCGTACCTTATTAGCAACTACTGATAAAGGCGCTGCTACAGAAGGCCTGAGCAAAGTAATATCTATGATAGACAAGCTGGCTAAGCGTAATGTTATTCATAAGAACAAAGCAAGCAACATCAAATCCGGTATCGTAAAAAGGGTTAACGCTCTGGCTTAATCGTTACTTATATTCTTTAAAGAGCCCTGGCACATGCCGGGGCTCTTTTGTTATTTTCGCCCTACGCCATTCATCATCAGGGTAATTAATTCCCCTCATTTCCGTTAAAGAAATTCTAAAAAGAACAAGAATATTTTTATTTACGAAAATATTCGTAGGTTTACATACGAAATCATTCGTAGACACGTTTATAACTATGAGCAATCAAATAAAACCAACAGACAGCGAACTGGAGATACTGAATATACTCTGGGACAAAGGGCCTTCCACAGTAAGAGAGGTGCATGAGGTATTGGAACAAAGCAAGGATGCCGGGTACACCACTACACTAAAGCTCATGCAGATAATGCATGACAAGGAATTGCTAAAGAGAGATGCTACCAACAAAAGCCATGTATACACCGCCAACGTATCGCAGGAGAAAACACAGGGGCAACTGGTAAAAAGAATGATAGACAATGTATTCAACGGATCTGCTTCACAACTGGTCATGCAGGCGCTGGGTAACCATACGCCGAATACCGCGGACCTGGAGGAAATAAAAAAATACCTGGAAGCAATAGAAAAG
>Ga0209023_10001810_pt1 | contig 27867 bp, 25 predicted proteins | sample LakOneMetagenome_FD_187468 | JGI IMG/M metagenome (GOLD analysis project Ga0209023, IMG submission 187468) | Freshwater and sediment microbial communities from Lake Erie, Canada (SPAdes) (version 2) | ecosystem: Environmental > Aquatic > Freshwater > Lentic | place: Lake Erie, Canada...
GTTTCAATGAATTCCGGCTGAAGATTTTTTAAATAAGGCTGGTTATTTACTTCAATACCGGTGAGCATGGTTTTAGATGGCTCCCCTTTGCTTACCAGGTTTTGCGGCTTAAAAAAATTGATCCCGTTCACTCCTGCAAAATATAAAGTGCCGTCATCTCCTTTGCAATAGCCTCTTGTATTAAATTCATCACCCTGTAACCCTTCCTTGGAAGAATAGGACGTAATACGATAAGCGGTATCTATTTTTGCAAGCCCACGGTTGGTGCTTACCCAGGCATTATCCATGTCATCAAACAGCACAGCATATACAAAGGAATTGGGCAAACCATCCTTGGTATTCAACTGCCTCACCAGCTTTTTATCTTTCAATATAAATATGCCATCCATAGTGGTAGCCCATACCGTACCATCCTGCCGTTGGTTGATGTGTTTTATGTGAACCGGCGGCAAAGGCATTTTTTTAAAATCATTATTCTCATAGCACCAGAGCCTTTCAAGGGTACCTATCCAAAGCTGGCCCTTATCATTCCGGAAAAAATTATTGATCCGATCTTTCAGGGGCAGGGTACAGATGAGCCGGCGGCTGTACCTGTTTTTCCCGGAAATATCTTTTTCAATGGAATAGATGCTGTTCCGGTAACTGAACCACAGTTCTCCATCCCTGATCTTCTGCATGCCAAATTCAAATTCACCGGGTACAGAATCAGTATTGAGCGGTAACAGATGCGTTAAGGAACGCACACTTCCGGTGTGGGTGTCGATCTCATACAACCGGTCGATCACGGATTTTGCGATAAGTGTTGACGAATCGATCATGGCCAGGGCTCTTGGGCTACCGAATTTTTTATCGGCCTCCGGAAGTTTTATCTTCCGAAGGAACAGGCCGTCTTTATCATATACTTCAATATCTCCCAGGTAAATTCCTACGAATGTTTTGCCTTCGCCATCATTAGCGAGTGAATACGGCAGGGCATTTTTATCCGGCCTTTTGAATAAGCCGAATTTTTTTGGAGAGATCACTTTAATGCCACCGATGCCGTTATAGCCCAGCCAGCTGTTCTCATGGCCATCTGTAGTGGTTACGTGCAGGTAGCGGATGAGGTCGGAGGAAAAATATTCGGTATAAGGGAAGGGAACGATCTTTTGCAGGCCGGCATCATAAAGCCATATTTCCCGGGTACCTATCAGGAAATATTTTCCAACACCAACTCTTCTTGGGGTCATATACACGTTATCAAAACCGGCTGCATTAAATGCGGTTGGTAATATTTGTGAAACAGAAAAAGGATCATGTACCGATGCCTTGTAAGCTATTTTATCAGTGATGATCAACAGGCTGTCTTTTTTTTCGGGTACCAGGAAAAGCACTTTTATTTTATGGGTATTCGGGAATTGCCTGATCCCGTCAGTGGTGATCGCATACAGGTCGCCTGTTTTATCTGTTCCTTTGATGAACCAGCTGCTTTCATCTTTAGAATGCACCCGCGTGAGCATAAAAATACCTTCCTTATCTGTAATGCCGGCGAACGAACATAGTTTGTTTATTTTAAGCGTGGTTTTATTTACAGCATAAACAGCCTCGGGGTAATTGATGATCAGCACTGTTGAATCTGTTTCCCCCACGCAATAACGGGGAAATTTAAAAGTAAAGGCCGGCATGGCAGGTGTAAGGTCGGTGAACTCCATCCTGCCTTTCGGCTTAAATACAATGTGCGCACGTTCGGTGATCCATAAATTGCCATCCATGTCTTCATAGATTCCGAATATGGCGTTTTCGGATATGCTTTTCTTATCTGATTCATCGTGCCGGAAGGTCTGGAACCGGTACCCATCAAATTTCTGCAGGCCATCGGCTGTGGCGATCCAGAGAAAACCCTGCTTATCGAAAAGCAGGTCATTCACGGAGTTAAGGCTTAGCCCGTTTTCGGTACTGTATTCAGTTAAAGGATGCGGCGATTGGCCGGATAAGCTGGAAGCTGCACACAGCAGTGCAGGCAGAAGAAATATCCTTGTACACCGGGCAATATATCTGATAATAAACAAGTGGCTGGAAAATTAGTATTAATTTAAGCCAAAAAAAATAATCGCAGGGGAGTATTGTAAATTGGTATCGAAAATCTGAATTTTACTTTTATGTCAATTAAAATTGCAATTGCAGATGACAAACAGATAAACCGTACCACGGTGAAGGAGAAGATCATGTCGTTCAAAGAAATTGAACTGGTGCTGGAAGCGAAAAATGGCCATGATTTCCTGGAACAGCTCAAACAGCTTCCCGCCGAAAAAGAACCACAGGTTGTTTTAATGGACCTGGAGATGCCGGTGATGGATGGCATACAAACGATCACCGTGGCTTCATCGGCTTACCCGGATATAAAATTCATTGTGCTTACCGTTTTTGAAGACAATGAAAAAATATTTGAGGCCATTAAAGCCGGTGCCGGCGGATATTTGCTGAAGGATGATTCTGCGGTTAACATAATCGATGCCATTACGAGTGTGGTTGAATACAACGGCATCCCCATGAGCCCGGCCATTGCAAGAAAGACAATGGAATTACTGAAACACGCTGCAGTTCCTGTTATCAATGAAACAAGCAATGCCGAATCCCTGCTTTCAGACCGTGAAATGGAAATATTGAAAGAGATGGTGACCGGTAAGAATTATAAAGCCATTGGAGAAAAATTATTCATCAGCCCGCTTACGGTTCGCAAGCATGTTGCGCATATTTATGAGAAGCTGCACGTGAACTCAAGAGCCCAGATCATTAACCTTGCCTATAAGAATAAATGGATATAGGAATCGGTTTAGACGTTTAGGGGTTTAATTCGTTTAAAGATTATCAGCAGATCACTTTCCTTTGAAATTTGCTTTTCTCTTTTCTAAGAATGCAGCTGTTCCTTCTTTCATATCTTCTGTAATGAAACACTCACCGAAGGATTCAATTTCTTTGTCGTACCCTGTTTTACCATTGGTATAGGCGCTGTCGCTGAGCACAGCCACATTCACACATTCAATGATCTTCTCAATAGCTATGGGAGCTTTTGACTGGATGACCGTTAAAATGTCTTTCGTTCTTTCCAATAAACTTTCTGCGGTGGTTACATAATTTACCAAACCCAACTGCAGGGCCTCATTGGCATCAACCATGTGAGCGGTCATTTGCAGCTCCATACTTTTTCCCTTGCCCACCAGTTGTGTTAACCGTTGTGTACCACCGTAGCCGGGTATCAAACCCAGGTTCACTTCGGGCTGGCCGAATTTTGCATTCTCGCTGCATAAACGGAAATGGCAGGCCATGGCCAGTTCGCAACCACCACCCAATGCAAATCCATTAACGGCAGCCACAATTGGTTTTTTACTGTTCTCAATTTTAAAGAAAACATCCTGTCCACGTTTTGCCAATGCCATTGCCTGTTCTTTATTCAACCCGCCAAACCCGGTAATATCTGCACCGGCAACAAAAGCCTTGGGCCCGGCGCCGGTGATGATGGCAGATTTGATAGCTGCATTATTGGCAACTTCATCCATTGCTTTATCCAGGTCGGTAAATACAGCTGCGTTGAGTGCATTTAATTTATCGGGCCTGTTAATAGTGATGGTGAAGATGCCGTTTTCTAAATTAGTGAGCAATGTTTGGTACATAGCGAATATTTTATCAAAAATAGGAATAAAAGAAAGGCTATGGCATTTTCCTGTACCCAACCCGGCGGTGAAGGGGTCTTCTTTATAGAAGAATGATCAGAATAGTTACAGCCATGATCAATAACAGGAGCATCACTACATCATTCACCGATTCTTTTTTTATTTTTCTCATCACATCATTTCGAATTATTGTATCCGGAACATAAAAGTAGGATAACGGCAAAACCGGGGTCATGTCTTTTAGCAAAAGGCAGGTTTAAGCTATCACATGGTTCGGGAAGTGTCGTGTGTTTCCGGTAGGTTACCGTAAACTAAACCATAGGAGCCGGCTGCTAAAAACAGCCGCTGCTGCTTTCGACGCCCGTTAATTTTGTATGCAAAGAAATAAAATGAAAAAAATAATACAGAATGCCGTGGCTGTTTTTTTAGCTATGATATTCTCAATGGCATTTGCAGCAAAAAAAAATAACAGAGAAGAAACGAATGCCTGTGTGGGCACAAACACAATAAGTAATGCTGCTGATTACAATGGCAGCGAGGGTAAAATAATTCTCACAGGTATTGATCCTGCCTTTTATTAAATGTATAAAGGTGCTGCATCCCGGCCACTAATTACTAAATGCCGCAGAGTAGTAATCAACCGTATTCCCTTTTTCATACTTCTACTTTCGCATACAATTCTTCATGTCAAAAACAAATAAAAGATGAAACAACTAAGTTGTAAAACGATCCTGCTGTTTGCTGTTGGGGCAATTTTAACTGCATCATGCAGTAAGACGGATGACAGGCTGCCCCAGGTAAGCCCCGGGCTAATGCCTGCAACCAGTAAGGTAAAAACCCAAAAATCAGGATCATCTGAAACGGTATATGAGTACGATGCTGCAGGACGGGTGAAAAAAATGATCACAAATGGTACCTGCGAGTATGTGTGCAACTACAGCTCCGACAGCCTGGTACAAACAAGGTACCTGGCCAATGGTACCGTTATGGAAACCTGTCACATTAAACTGAATAGTAACGGGCTGGTAGAAAATTATTTGAATGATAGTTATCCCTCGGTTTTCATTAAGTATGAATTCAATACTGATAAAACGACGGCGAGGAAACTGAATTATGATAACGGGAACCTGTCAAACATCACCTGGTATTTTTACAATAATGGCAACCTGGTGAAAGACAGTACGGTAAACCAGGGAGGCAACTCCGGCTGGTATGGCCGTATATATGAGTATTACACCGATAAATATTCCACCCTGGAGAATCCAAACAAAGGACAGGCATTTTGGGGTGCAGGCAACAAAAACGCACTTAAGAAAGTAACCTATCTCACCAATGGAATGACCAACGCCACACAGGATTACCAGGTACCGGAAGTGGATGCACAGAACCGGATAAGTAAAATAGCGATCATTACTAATAATGCCGGAACACCAGCGGTATATACCTATACTTATTATTGATTGTTTGCCGCAGGCTAACCAGCAAACACCGTATAGTAATAAATGACAATAACTGTTTTCCTTTCAATTTAATTTGGTGGATATTATTGGTTTCTAAGGATAGATGATATTTTGGTTTGCATGATCCTATAATCAGAGTTGCAGCAATATCATTTTAAAGTAAGTGGCCGTACCGGCAAAAGCTATGAAAAAAAACTCAAGGCAGGTATTTGCCGCAAAATAGGCAATACCTGCCGCTGAGTAATCTGCCAAACCTTCCGCCGGCCGGATCTGATAACTTACACATATCATTACTGATCTGAGTTCAAGCAGCATTCCCGTTCTTTTTTCAGTATAAAAAATTATATTTTGCTGAAAAGTCTATTGAGAAAATTATTTACCATATTACTTATTGGAGCCTGTACTGTAAAGTCCTTTGCGCAAAAGGGGATCGCTTTTCAGAACCTCAATACCAGCAACGGGCTTTCTTATCTTGGGGTTAATGATATGTGCGTTGACAAAAAAGGTAATTTATGGATCGCCACGGGCAATGGCCTGAATATGTTCAATGGAAAAACAGTAGATAAATATTATGCTACCGAATATCCCCAGCTTCAAAACAGTTATATAGTTCATGTAACCTGCGACAGCAGCAACCGCATTTGGGTATTGACTGCCGGTGGAAATGTTGCCATGCTTGACGAAAAAAGGCAGATGCACCGGGTGGGGTTATATAAAAAGAATGAATTTGTCCGCACCGCATGGATCATAAATTCCCAGCAGGGAGGTATCATTTTATGGACAAGGCTCGGACATTACAAGTACAACCCAATGGCAGCACCCGCGATCAATGATTCACTGACAGGTGATCATTTTTCCAACCTGCCGGTACAGGGATTCGATACGTTGCAAACTAAAAGTTACAGGCAGATTTTTTATTACGATGATGACCATTATCTCTTTGTACGGGAGGAGGCTTTTTTTAAAGTAAATTACAAGACCCGGGCAGTGGAAAGGAAATATTCCATTCCCAATTGCACCGCACTGATCAAATGGAATGAAAATGAACTGCTGGTTTTTGACCGGGTAACAAATGAGGTAAAACTCATTGACCTGTTAACGGAAGCGATCACTTACCCTTTTAAGGACCTGAAGGACCAGTTTGATAAACCCATTGATGCACTCTTTCGTTTTGCGGCAAAAATGAATACCGGTGAATACGTACTTACTACGGTCAACAGTGGTATTTATATCTATAACCCGAAAACTCAGAAGATATACAACCATACCCACAACCTGAATGATCCGTATTCAATAAGCAATAACAGTCCTACCACCCTCACCATAGGCAATAATGATTGGGTCTTTATTACCTGCAACCCTAACGGCATCAGTTATTTTAACGCAAAGGATTTTATCGGGAACCAGAATTTCTTTACAGACAAACGGGGAAATGGATTTGACGGGTACATAGCAGGCATCGCTACGAAAGATAATAACACGTATTATATCGGTACGGCAGAAGGAATGCTGGAATGGAAAAGGAGCACCAATGTTGCCGATTTTATCAATTATCCCGGCAAGAACAACGGACAACTTTTTAAAAAGGAAGAAGTAAGTACAATAATAATAGACCATGCCGAAAGGGTATGGGCGGGAACGATCAGCGAAGGCATCATTATAATGGATAAAAACAAGGCCCTGGTAAAGCAGCTAAAGAACGAAGAAGGCAACAGTAAAAGTATTAAGCTCAAACAGGTGAGCCATTTATTATTGGGGCCGGATGGTTTTATCTGGGCAAGCGGGGGAAGCGGTGTTTGTAAAATAAACCCGGTTACTTTTGAAGTTGATAACCTGAATAATACCCCGCTTTGGCAATTCAATACCCGGTTTTGCACCCCGTTATTATTTACCGGTAAAGATGATCTGTGGTTTGCCGTTGCCAGGTCTGGTGCATTTCATTATAACCTGCTAACACAAAAACTGGACAGTTTCAATACCCAAAAAGGATTGATCAGTAATTCGGTTTTTGCATTGAACTACGATAATCATAAAAACATTTACATCGGTACCATTGCAGGCTTAAATATTTTATTCACCGACGGCAGAATTAAAACCATCACTAAAAAAGACGGACTACTGATTGACCGGGCCGAAGGCCTGTTGCTGGATAAGCACAACCGCATGTGGATCGGCAACGACATCGGCCTGGCCTGCTATAATATTGACGACAGCAGCATCCGGGTATTTGATGAACGCTATGGGCTGAGTATTTATGGCTTCCGGGTTGGCTCCTATTTTCAAACACCCAATGGGGAATTTATTTTCGGTACACCCAAGGGCTTGCAATACTTCTACCCGGATTCACTGTTCAATAAAAAAATAACATTCAATGCGCTGATCAGTAAAATAGAAACAAAGAACATTGTTTCGGGCATTACTGAAACAACCAGCTTTGACCTGGCTTCTTCAGATAACCAGGTGACCTTCTATTTCAGTTCGGTTGATTATACCCAGCACCTGCGTACCTATTATGAATATATGCTGGAAGGGGCGGATAAGACATGGATAAAAATTGCCGATCAGAATTCCGTTCGTTATAATTCACTTTCGCCGGGTACATATATTTTTAAAGTGAGGATAAGCAACGATAATAAAAACTGGCAGAATGCAGAGAATCAGGTAACGATTATCATTGCCACACCGCTTTACAAAACCTGGTGGTTCAGGCTGCTGGCGTTATTGCTTGGAGTTGCCATCATTCTGTATGTGGTAAATTATTACCGGAAGCAGCAGGTTGAAAAACGAAGCAGGCTGGAGACGGAGCTGGCAATTACCTATTTTGCTTCGCAGATCAACAGTCATAAAAATACTGATGAGCTGCTTTGGGATGTTGCAAAGAACTGTATCAGCAAATTGAATTTTGAGGATTGTGTTATTTACCTGAAGGATGAAGCAACAAACAGGCTTGTACAGAAAGCTGCTTATGGCCCCAAGAACCCGGTTGATTTCACGATCCATCAGCCCATTGAGATACCGGTAGGTACCGGGATCACCGGTACTGTAGCGCAAACAGGTAAGGCTGAAATAATAAATGATACCGGGAAAGACAGTCGTTATATCGTGGATGACAGTAAAAGGCGTTCTGAGATCGCCGTACCAATCATGATCAATGAAAAAGTGGTTGGCGTGATAGACAGCGAGAACAGTAAGAGGGATTTTTTCACACAGAAGCATTTTGTGATTTTACAAACAATAGCAGTGTTGTGTGCCAACCAGATGCAGAAAACAAAAGCAGAAGAAGAAAAGCAGAAAGCAACGATCGAGCTGTGGGAGAATAAACAAAAAGCGGCAGAAAGCCGGTTGCAGAGTTTACGCCTGCAGATGAATCCGCATTTTTTATTCAATGCGCTTAACTCCATTCAGCAAATGATACTGGCAAACGAGGAGATGATCGCTACCCGCTACCTGTCGAGGTTTTCCAAACTGCTGCGGACCGTACTCATCCACAGCGACAAGGAAGCCATTACGTTGAAGGATGAAATTGAGATACTGAAAATGTATGTTGAGCTGGAATCGGTGCGGTTTAAAGAGTCGTTTACCTATTCCATTACCTGCGACGAAGAGATTGAAACGGAAGAAATAAAGATCCCCACGCTGCTGATACAGCCTTTTGTGGAGAATGCGATCTGGCATGGTTTGATGCATAAAGAAGGTACCCGTCACCTGGCTATCAGTTTTACAGAAAAAGGGGACCTGCTGCAATGCATTATAGAAGATAATGGTGTGGGGAGGAAGAAGGCATCGGAGATCAAAAGCCTGTCGGGCCAGGATAAAAAACACATCAGCAAAGGCATTGCTGTTTCGGAAGAAAGGATCAAAACACTTAAGAACAACCTGGGTAAGCATGGCTCGATCGAGATCAATGACCTGGCCGGTGCAGCCGGGGAAAGCCGCGGTACACAGGTTATAATAAATTTTCCAATTCAAAATTAACGCATATGCTTAAAGCACTTTTGATTGATGACGAAGAAAGGGCAACAGATTCCCTGCGACTGATGATCGAGAAAATGATCCCTGAGATCACACAGGTAAAAGTTTGTAATGATGCAAGAAGGGCTGCGGAGATCATACATGAATTTCAGCCGGGCCTTGTTTTCCTGGATATACAGATGCCGCACCTCAATGGCTTTCAACTCCTGGAAAAAATGCCCAACAAGAATTTTAAACTGATCTTTACCACAGCCTATAATGAATATGCCATCCAGGCGATCCGCTTCAGTGCCTTTGACTATTTATTAAAGCCCATTGATGTGGAAGAACTGCAGGCTTCGGTTCAGCGGTTCCTGCAAACCAGCCAGGATTATAAACAGCAATATGACCTGCTGAAAAATATCATGCATAACATACAATCGCCTTCGGCCGATGAATTCAGGCTGGCCCTCCCCACTAAAGAGGGCGTTCATTACCTGCAGCCGGAGGATATTATCCGTTGCGAAGCGGTTGGCAACTACACAAAATTCTTTGTGGAGAACGGGAAGAGTTACCTCATATCAAGAACGCTTGGCGAATACGATGTGCTGCTTACCCCGCAGCATTTTATCCGTACGCATAAAAGTCACCTCGTAAATAAAAAATTCATTTCCTTTATCGATCACGATGGGTTTGCTGTTCTGAAGGATAAAAGTAAAGTAGAAGTAAGCCGGAGAAGGAAGGAAGAGGTAATGGAGGCGTTAAAGTAGTAGATTTTATTCTCCTTTCGGTAATTGATTACCGCCGTTCAGTAATTTCTCCCCGTACAAGTACACTGAAATATTTTTCTTCGCATAAATATTTCAAAAATGACAGATTATTATCCGCTGGCCGAATTAAATGAATGGCATTATAAGAGAAACAACGGCAGTGTGTACAGCAATAAAGTAACCGGCGTTACCGGTAACCGCTTTACGATGCTTAACAGCGCTGCCAATACCAGCAGTGTTGTGATAAAGCAGGGAGATGTGATCAGCACCGATGCTTTGGAAGCGGGGAACTTTCAGCCATGGCTTGCCGTTGATGTTAAAAAAGGCGATAGTTGGGCAGTAATGTTTACCATGAAAGGCGTTGCCTGTATGCTGATAATGACCGCTAAAGAGAAAGACATTGAGAAAGAAGTTGAAGGAAAAGTATACCAGCACGTACTTTTCATAGAGGCAGAAAGTAAGATCCTGGTGAACGACACACTTATGCCGCTTAATTTCTTTACCCAATATTATTACGCAGGAGGTATCGGGTTGATACAGACAACTTCCTCTGCCGGCGACATTCATTCCCTGGTTGACTACAAGCTCCATTAGCAATAAAGTATAGCCATGATATAAGCTGCTCATTTGGTGGGCAGCTTTTTATTTAAAGCAAAACCGGTAACTAGTTAGCTGCCGCCTTTCAGGAGAGAGTTGCTTCGGTCAGCTGTTCTTCTTTGTTCTTTTGCACCCAATTAAACATAAAACGAATGAACCCCCGATTGATTACAGAAGTAAAAAAATTCCTCAGGCAGACATTTTTTATCAGCCTGCTTTTCTCCCTAAGCGTTTATATTTTTGTAAGGCTTATTTTTTATTCAACTCCGATCTTACTGGCAGAAGACAGCCTTATTTTCTTTAAAACGATCCTGACCGGCTGGGTTTTAATAATGATCGGCAAAGGGGCTTTTGAAGGGTTGGTCTTTATCCTGGGATACGGTCATGGAATTCTTCGAAATTATTTTAAGGCAGAAGAGAAGGATGCCCTTAGCCTGCAGCAGGATTGCATGACATTCGTACAGGGATAAAGCCGTAATTCAGATAGTAGAGGAGGGAGATATTAAAAGTTGCGGTGTTCTTTCACCCAGCCTTTTATATAATCTGCGATCTCTGAGGTAGTGGCGCCGGGGGCAAACAATTTCCCCACACCCATTTTATTCAGTTTCTCCATGTCTTCTTCGGGAATGATGCCGCCGCCGGTGAGCAATACATCGTCCATCTTTTTTTCTTTCATCAGTGCAATGATCTTTGGAAAGACGGTATTGTGTGCGCCGCTGAGAATGCTTACACCGATGGCATCCACGTCTTCCTGCAGGGCGGCATTTACCACCATATCGGGAGTCTGGCGCAGGCCGGTATAGATCACTTCCATGCCGGCATCACGTAAAGCAGTGGCAATTACTTTGGCGCCCCGGTCATGACCATCCAATCCAACTTTGGCAACTAAAACTCTGATGGGTCTGTTCATAATAAATTCTGTTGCTTCAAAATTAAGCAATATGTCAACGAATAAACCTGCTTTTTAATTTAGCCACTCCTTTGGTAATTATATTGTTTAATGAATCATTCCCATTTTGATACAAAATGATCTTCATGCCATTTTCCCTGAATAAGGGCATGTTAACAGAATCCTTAATGGTCATTTTTTCAAACTGGTTAAATACAATATCATCTTTGTCGGGTATTTGGTGACCAACTAAGATCAGGTTCCTGACATCATATTTGTCGGGCATCCAAAAAAGAAAAGACGCATTATCACTATACACTTCTGGTAAGCCGGCTTCTTTTCGGTAATAGTTTAAAGCACCTGCGGAAAAATATCCCCGGCAATAAACAAAGGTCTTTTCTCTTTCGGGCCAAGGCAAACTGTTATATACGGCGCCGGCCTTTAAAGCCATTTCTTTCCATCCGATCATATCAGCAAAATCCTGAGGCAAAGGATGCATTTGCTGATCTTCCCATTTGAAGCTGCCTGTTTTATTCATGCCGGTCTTTTCATAATATTCAGCCAGTCTTTCAGGCTTTGCCAATGGCATGGTAAGGGGCATCCCGAATGATCCCAATGCCAGGGAGAATAGCAGCATGAAATACCTTGTCCAGCGCCATCGTATGCTGGTAATTTTTTCCAAATGGTTCGCTCCAAAAGCAAATAATAAGGGATAAGTTCCCAGGGCATAATAATCTTTGCCCCGCAACAGGATGAGTAAGGCAATTACAAAAAGGTAGGTCCAGGCAAAAAGACGGTAAGGCTTTCCCGCGGAGTTGAAGCTCACGAATAGTAAGCCTGCGATCCAGGTAAATACACAAGGCAGGTTCATAAAGAACTGGCTTTTAATAAAACCTGCGGCGCTGTTATATTTCAGTTGCTCTTCCTGCAGTTCTCCCATGTGGGCTATTACAGGGAAACGATGATTGTATTGCCAGATAATATTCGGGATAAATATCAGCAATGCAATAAGTGAGGCTAAATAAAAATGTTTATTAGTAAAAATTTTGCGGTGGCGGGTAAATAAAATACCTGCTGCAATACTCGCTGTGAAGAAAGCAACAGAATACTTGCTCATCATGCCAAGGCCAACGGCTATCCCAAAAAAGTAGAGCCATTTGTTTTGTTGCGTCTGAATATAACGGATGACGGAAAAAGCGATCAGTGTCCAGAAAAATACATCCAGGAAGTTAGGCATGAAAAGAAAAAATAAGCGCATATAGCCATCCAGTATAAAAGGGAGCCACCCAAGAATAATGGCAAATGTTTTTCCGCCCAATGAAAAAATGATCCTTCCAACCAGGAAGAAAGTGAGGGCACCGAATAAAGATGGCCATAGTTTTACCCAAAACATACCGCCGCCAAATAAATTAGAGATCCAGGCGAATACACTTAGTAGTGGTGGTATTTCCATGAAGCCCCATGCCATGTGATGGGCTTCGGCCAGGTACAAATATTCATCCCGGTGTAATTGATATGCCGGGTTCTGGAGAAAGAAAGGTAAGGCAAACTTTATGATGGCCAGCAGGACAATCAATGCCTGTGTTGATTTAACAGAATTCATTGGGTTAAGATAACTTTTATTATCCTGATTTTTTATCGGATTACTATATTTAAAACAGGGTTAATGCATGGTTGATCCTGTTGATCGTTTCGCCTTTGCCGATCAATTCTGCAATTTGAAAAACAGGCGGGCCAAATTTCCCACCCACCAGCATGATTCGTAAAGGCAATTGCAGTTCGCCGGGCTTTATATTTTTTTCAATAGCCAGGTTTTTAAATTCTGTTTCAAGAGTAACCAATTCCCAGTTATCAATTCCTGAGAGTTTTTCTGCATACGCCATGAAGAACGTTTTCTTTTCATCATTCCATTTTGGTTTCACAGCATCAGCATCCAATTGTTCGGGTGTTTTAAAGAAGAAAGAAGACTGCTGCACAAAATCAGGCAGCAGGGTACACCTGTCTTTTACCAGTTCAATTATTTTATCAAGTAAAGGATCGTCTGAAACAGCAATTCCGTTCTTGCTCAGCAGTTGCTTAACATCAAACCTCAAACGGGAAACTTCAGACTTTTTTATCCATTCGTGATTGAACCATTTCGCTTTTTCATAATCAAATTTAGCACCAGCCACATGCACCCGGTCCATCGAAAAATTTTCGATCAATTCAGGCATGCTGTATAATTCCTGTTCGGTGCCGTCATTCCATCCGAGCACAGCAAGCAGGTTAATAAATGCTTCCGGTAAAAATCCTTTTTCTTTAAATCCTTCAGTGAGTTCATTGGTCTTCGGGTCGGCCCAGTTCATGGCAAAAACCGGGAAGCCGTATTTAGCGCCATCCCGCTTGCTTAGTTTGCCATTGGGGCCTAGTATCAACGGAAGGTGTGCCCATTGCGGCATTTCCTTTTGCCATCCTAAATACTTCCATAACAATAAATGAACGGGGGCACTGGGCAGCCATTCTTCTCCACGGAAGGCATGGGTAATCTTCATAAGATAATCATCCACTACAACTGCAAGATGGTAAGTAGGCATTCCATCTGCTTTCAGCAAAACTTTATCATCAACCAGGCCGGTTTCAAAACTTATTTCCCCCCGGATCATGTCTGTAAAACTGACCACTTCATTCTCCGGCATTTTAATGCGGATTACATGCGGGGTGCTTTTATCCAGCAGTTCTTTTGTTTCAGCGCCGGTCAGCGTCAGGCTGTTCCTCATTTTTTTTCGGGAAGTATGATCGTATTGCGGAGAAGGATTTTCGACAGTTTTAAGGTCAACACGCATTCTTTCCAGTTCTTCCTTGCTGTCAAATGCATAATAAGCATAACCATCCTTCACCAGTTGCTCGGCATACTGGCGGTAGCTTTTTTTTCTTTCGCTCTGGCGATAGGGGCCGAAAGGACCACCGTGTAAAACACTTTCATCGGGTTCCAGTCCGCACCAGTTAAGGCACTTGAAAATATATTCCTCGGCACCTGGTACAAAACGGGTTTGGTCGGTATCCTCAATGCGTACTATAAAATCGCCTCCATGTTTTTTTGCAAAAAGGTAGTTGTATAAAACGGTGCGGACACCACCTAAGTGTAATCCGCCGGTGGGGCTTGGTGCAAATCGTACTCTTACTTTACTCATAAGTTGCAAATATAAGTTGAGTTAGGGCATGAAAAAACCGTCCTGCCTGGGGCGGGACGGTTTAAATATGTTCAGGTAATTAAATTACCGGAGTATGATGGTCCTTGGTGGTCTGCCGTCAATTGAAATAGTAGCCAGGTTATCGCAGGTACCGTTACCAAAATCGATGATCGCATAATGGCTTGGCCCTTCCACTTTTAATTTACCCTGGTCAATATTTGCACAAGCTGTTTTCTTTTGAAGTGCTTCTAGAACTGTACCTGTTCTTGTTCTTCCCGCAGAATTTGTTAGCGTATGGTTTCCAGTAATTGAGAAAACATCATCTGTCCAGGTAGGAGTAATTACGCCGGCAGTTTGGGTTACATTCTTAATTCCGCTGTGCAACCAGTACTTACCATCAGGAGCGGTGATCTTTCCGTTTGATGTCTGCCTGGTCCAACTGCGGGTGCCGGGTGTACTTGTATTCGTCCATACAATGGTTCCTTCCACTTTATACAGATTAACGAAGTAATTGGTAAAGGTCATGGTTGCCTGACTGCCGGGCTTTCTTACCGAGTCGGTGATCACAATATTGATCTTTCCGCTACGGGTTATTCCGTTAAATGTACAAGCTGTTCCAAAATCAATCACAATTGTTTTAGGGAACCCAGATACGGGGGTAACAGTAACAGTAGCACATGGGATAAAATTATCTACGGTTCCTGAGCCCGGTGCAAAATTACCACCAGCCACATTATTTTCTACCGCTGCCTGCATGAACATGTCATTTGCATCCTCAGAAAGGTTATCTGCAATGGCCTGGTCGCCACTTAATTCAAAAGTGGTTTCGATCTCGTCACTGCTTGAACTATCGGCTTTTTTACATGAGTTAAAGCCAATGGCCAGCGTAATTGCCGCAAAAAGTGGTAAAAGCTGTTTGAATTTCATAATGGTTAATTTTTAGTTGATTTGAGACAGTATGAGTTAAAAAAGGTTTAAATCGGGATAAAAAATTAATTTGCCCTATGTTTTACCTTGCCAAAACGCCAAAGTGGGTCAGAAAATTGTTTGGTAAAAGCACCTGGGAGGTGCCGGATTCAGAAAAAAACATATACTTAACATTTGACGATGGTCCTCACCCCATCATTACCCCCTTTGTACTGGATGAACTGGACAAATACGGTGCCAAGGCCACCTTTTTTTGTATAGGCAAGAATGTGGTTGAAAATCCTTCAGTTTATAAAGAAATACTGGCCAGGGGGCATTCGGTTGGTAATCATACCCATAACCACCTCAATGGCTGGAAAACAAAAAGCGATGATTACATAGCCAATGTGCTGAAAGCCCGTGAGTATATTGACTCAGAACTTTTCAGGCCGCCATATGGAAGGATCACGGGAAAGCAACACAAAGAACTCACCCGGATGGAGAGACCATTCCACATAGTGATGTGGAGTGTTTTAAGTGGCGATTTTGATACCCGTCTGTCCCCCGATCGATGTTATGCAAACGTTGTCGATCATGCCGGAAGCGGTGCTGTAATTGTTTTTCATGACAGTGAGAAGGCAAAAGAAAGAATGATTTATTGTTTGCCGGCGACATTAAAATATTTTTCGGAGAAGGGCTATTTGTTTAAGAAAATTGAACCAGGCAGGTTGTAAAATTAAACCCTGCAGATTAAGAAAAGATTAGAATAAAAGAGGGTAAAAAAATTGGGCCGGGGTAGAAACCCTGGCCCGTTTTTAATCCGTACCCTATGAAAACTGGGATAAATGTACATTGTTGTTATTAAATTAGCAACATTTTTTTTCCTGTTTTTTAGAGTCTTATAATGTGTGGCACGCCATTGATATAAATTATTGCTATGTTGTCGCATACTCCATTTCCATAATCTAACAGTGCTTCGCGGCCGTCCCTTATCATTCTTACTGTTCCTTTTATTATCCAGGGACAAGTGAATTTTTTTATAAGCGGATCAACCACGAGTGCCGACCAGGTATGCCCCGCTGAATTAGAGCCATGACCATTACCGGTTATCTTGTAAACATCATCCAGTGGAAAGTGAGGGGTACCGTTACCTTCAATTTGCAAGACATTCTTTACTCCGTCCCATTTCTTCCACCTGTTTGTATTGATATTGGTGATCTTGCCATTAATTACCTGGACTTTCCAGCCCTGCATATTAGTGGTGCTGGTATTTTCGGTAATATGTGTACCCTCTACTTTAAAACTGTCAACAAAATAGTCAATAAAGGTTGTGGATACTTTGGCGCCGGGTACAATCATCGGGCTGGTATAAATGGATACTATCTTTCCTTTCCTGTATTTTCCATCCCTGCAGAGGCAACCGGTTCCAAAATCAATAGTAACTGTTTTGGGAAATACATGAGGAATATTCGGTACCACGGTGATGGTAAAACAACGAATCTGATTTGTTGGATTAGTTGTTCCCAGCTCAAAAAGCCCCGAAACGTTTGCACCAACACCCAGATCTTCGCCAACCTGGCCGGCGTTCATACTTGCAGTAATGTTGAACACGTCGTCAAACTGATTATCTGCTTCGGCTTCATCAGTAGTAGCTTCCTGGGTAGCAACCTGCTCAGCGGCTGAGTTATCTGTTACGGGGCTGATGTTGTCATCTTTTTTACAACCCGAAAATGTGATAACTCCCAGGAAGCCAAAAGCCAGGAGCCATGTGGTGAGGTTAATAGTCTTTTTCATAAAAGTAATTTTTAAATAAAAGGTGAATAATGCGAATGGATATATGACTTATGCTTGTTAAGAGGGTTTAAAGAATCGTTAAATTATTTTTAGGCATTTTTGCAGTGTAAAGAAAAAAAATGCTGATAGATACTCATAGTCATTTATACCTGGAAGATTTTAGATCTGATATATCTGAAGTTATAAAAAGAGCAGAAGCGGAAGGAGTAAAGAAATTTTATTTACCCGCAATAGACAGTTGTGAAATTGACAATATGCTTTTACTGGAGACACTGTTTCCCGGTAAATGTATTGCCATGATGGGACTGCATCCCTGCTCTGTAAAAGAGAATTACAAAGATGAACTTGAGATCGTCAAGAACTGGCTTGCAAAAAGAAGATTTGCAGCGGTAGGAGAGATCGGCTTTGATTTTTATTGGGATAAAACTTTTACTAAGCAGCAATTCGAGTCTTTCAGGATGCAGATTGAATTGTCTTTGCAATATGAGCTTCCCATAGTGATACATACCCGTAATGCCATGCAGGAAACCATTGATGTGGTAAGTGAATATGTACCGAGGGGTGTGAGAGGTATCTTTCACTGTTTTGGGGGCAGCTATGATAATGCAAGGCAGATAATAGATATGGGGTTTTACCTGGGTATAGGAGGCGTGCTTACCTATAAAAAATCCGGACTGGCGGAAGTACTTGTTAAAATTGACCTGGAGCATATGGTTCTTGAAACCGATTCGCCATACCTCACCCCGGTTCCTTTTCGGGGAAAACGTAATGAAAGCAGCTACTTAAAATACGTAGTTGAAAAACTGGCTGAAATAAAAAATACCACAGCCGATGAAGTTGCTGCAATAACAAGCAACAGTGCTCAAAAAATATTCGGGTTATAAGGGCTGATACTGTATTTTTGCTCCCCATTAAAAAGGAGACGTGTCCGAGTGGTTGAAGGAGCACGCCTGGAAAGTGTGTATACGGGAAACTGTATCAAGGGTTCGAATCCCTTCGTCTCCGCATTAACCTCCATTGCCTGAGCAAGGAGGTTTTTTATTCAAGTACTTTTTCCATTTGCGTACTGCGGGATCCTTTGATGAGAAGGTTTGTATTGGTATAATGCTGTTGCCTGTACCATTCCTTTGCCTCAACAGAGTTGTTGAAATTTAGAAATGGATGAGCTGTATTTTTAAAATCACCGCCAACCAGCACTACGTCTTTCCATGAATATTTTTTAATAAGATCAACCAGTTGCTGATGTTCAAAAAGGCTTTCCTGTCCTAATTCCATCATGCCACCGAGTAGCAGTACCTTGTTGCCCCCATCCATTTTTGCAAAATTCTCAATGGCTGCTTTCATGCTTGTAGGATTTGCATTATAAGCATCTAAAATAATTTTGTTGGAATCTTTTTTAATCAACTGCGACCGGCTGTTTGACGGGACATAATTCTGCAAAGCCATTTTTATCTTTTCCTCGGGCACATTAAAATAATTTCCCACGGCCACAGCAAGCAGTACATTCGGAAGATTGTATTCTCCAACAAGATTTGTTTTTATAGAATCAAGATTCGCTCCTTTTGTTATGGACACTTCTAACAAACCTGAACTGCTTTTTACAACTCCAGTAATTGAAGCAGCTTTGGTTCCATAGGTTGTTATATGTGGAATTCCGGCGCTCATTTCCTGCAGGTAGTCGTAATCCCACATAACGAATGCGGTCCCATTGTTGGCACGCAGGTAGTCAAATAATTCACCTTTGCCTTTTTTAATTCCCTCTATGCCACCAAAACCTTCCAGGTGTGCTTTGCCGCAATTTGTAATGATTCCATGTGTTGGCCTTGTGTACCGGCAGTATCCTTCAATTTCTTTCTGATGATTAGCGCCCATTTCAATGATGGCTATTTCCGCATCACTTTTTATCTTCAACAGGGTAAGCGGTATCCCTATATGATTATTAAGATTGCCTTCGGTTGTGTACGTTTTGTAAGTAGTGCTCAACACAGCATGTACTAACTCTTTGGATGTTGTTTTACCATTGCTGCCGGTGATGGCGATGAACGGAATATTTTTTTCTGCGTTTGTATTTTCAAATTGCATCCGGTGATACCCGGCTAGGTCTTGCAGTGTTATTAAGGTATCAGCTACTTTGATTATTCTGTCATCCGGCTGTCCGAGTTCTTCATCAACGATTACATATTCAGCACCACCTTCCAGGGCCTGCCCTGCAAACAGGTTGGCATTATAGTTTGGGCCTTTCAGGGCAAAGAAGATATCGCCTTTTTTTAATTTCCTGGTATCAGTTTGTATAGAAGGGTGCCGCTGATAAAGTTTATATAATTCAGAAATTTCCATGTGTCAAAATTAAAGGAGAAGGCGGAATCACAGGCATAAAAAAAACTCCCGCTTTTGACGGGAGTCTTTTTATACTCGAATATTTTATTTCTTTTTCTTTCTTGAATTCTGTTTGCGGGTTCCAAAGATATTGCCCTCTTTAAATCCAGGTCCTTCCGGCGGACCAAGATAAGTTTGGGCACAGCGGAAACCAACCGTACTTGCAGCCTGGTCTTCTTCCATGAACCTGCGGGTACCGGGAGATAACCAATAAGGCCTGTCATTCCAGCTTCCTCCTTTGATCACTCTCGACTGATCGCTGATCAATGAAGTAACGCCATAACCATAATACACGCCACTTGAAGAATCACCATCTAAGTAGTTGATTACGTTGTTGTGCTGGTAATTGCTTCGGTTTTTAACTTCTTCATCAGAGATGTCAACCTTTTTCAGACGACCCATGCTGTCTCTTTCATATTCGCCGGAAGCGTTTTTGAAGTATTTCTGGAATTTATTACCCCTGAAATAGTTGAAGTCTTCTGCATCTGTAGGTGTAAGAGGCCTGTAAACGTCTCCAACCCACTCACTCACATTACCACTCATATTGTACAGTCCAAATGCATTGGGATAGAAAGATTTGATATTTCCAGGGATGGCTGCACGGTCATTCAGACCACCAGCAACACCCATATTGTCACCGCTACCACGTTTAAAGTTGGCGAGGAATTTCCCCTGCCAGCTGCCACGACGGTTATCACGTAACCCGTTTGGATTACTGCTCCATGAATATATCTGTTGATTTGAAAATAACTCTTCACCGCTCTTACCTTCTTTTTTACGGGGAGAAGGGTTCTGCGCCAGCATACCATAAGCAGCATATTCCCATTCTGCTTCAGTAGGAAGGCGATATCCCATATTCAGGATTCCATCCTCCATACGAACGCTTGACCTTGGCTTGCCGTTTACGTCTTTCAGGTCAGATTTTTTAGGTTTGTTCCTGCCCTGTATCATATCAGGGGACATCAAGTATGTTTCTGTGTTGAATGAGCCATCAGCACCGGCACCCTTCATCTCTCTTTTCATGGCATCTTTTTTCAGGTATCCTTTTTTCTGAAGGTTAAGTTCATTAACCCTGTCAGTCCTCCAGATACAGAAATCATGCGCCTGGCGCCATGATACACCCACAACCGGGTAATAGTTATAAGAAGGAAAGCGGAAGTAATATTCCACATAAGGTTCGTTGTAGGCAAGTTCTTCACGCCAAACCAGGGTATCGGGTAAGGCTTTGTTCAGAATATTTGTATCGCCTGAAAAGGTGTTTTCCAGCCAGTACAGGTATTCACGATAGTGAACGTTTGCTACTTCGGTTTCATCTATGAAAAAGGAAGGAACTGTAATACGGCGGGGGATGTTATTCCAATCTCCCATTACATCTTCATCTTTGGCACCCATTACGAATGAGCCACCCTGTACAAATACCAGACCAGGGCCAGCCTTGGGGTATTTAACTTTTGCAACATGGAAATTCCCCATGTTTTTATCATCATAATTCCAGCCTGTGGCCGATGATTTGCCACTTTTTTTAGAACCACTTTTTTTACAGGCACTTAACGAAAATGCTGCTACTAGAAGGATTACCAGACTTCTGCCTGAAAATAGTTTTGTCATGTTCATTCGTTTATCAGATTGTTTAACGAAAGGTTTTCTTAATTATTGTATGTGGGGTTATACTGGCTGCGAATATAAAGACTTTAGGCGATATTGAGTGATTTGTACTATTTTTTTTGCCGTTAAATATCCACTAAAATAAATTGTTCATCCGGAATCTTACGGGTATTTTACAGCAGGAGAATTCCGGTATTTTTTTTGAAAAAAAGAGTTCCCCTAAAATTGGGTTTAAATTATTTTCTATTTTTTGGTGAATATGAACAAGAGTTTTATCCTTGCATTCAATATCAGGCAGATGATAGCTTTGCCCGTTAAAGTTCTTTTGAATTTCCTTATAACTCCTCTGGCAGTTTCAAGCAAGTTGAATTTATTCAACTTGCTTGAAACTGCCAGAGATACCAACAATAACAATAATCCATATGTGCGTGGCGTTAATGTGAAATTCGGGGTGATTATTGAGAAAAAAAGTTTCTTATTTTTGACCAATGGGTCATTTTACCAGGCATGGGTATGGATATTTGTTATGAGAGAAAAAAGCCCTTATCTTTGAAAAAAGAGGTTTTTTTGGGTTTTTTTAACAAGATTTTATATTTTAGTTGTTCATTTAAATAAAACCACTATTTTTACAACATAATAACAACCATTAAACTTAACGCTTATAGAGGTAAGTCTACCTAACCAAGACAAAACAAAACGCATGAAAAAAGTAACTTTGAAACTAACTGCCTTAGTTATGTTACTGGGAGGAACACTAACTGTATCTTATGCCCAGAGCAAAATAAACGTTGTAACATCCGCTGTTCCGTTTTTACGTATTTCACCTGATGCCCGTAGTGGCGGTATGGGAGATGTAGGCATTGCAATTGCTCCTGATGCAAATGCTGCTTTTGCTAACATAGCCAGAACTCCTTTTGCTTCCAGCAAAGTAGGTGTGGGGGTAAATTACACACCTTGGTTAAGGGATCTTTCTGTTAACGATGTATTCCTTGCAAGTTTAGCAGGATATTATAAGATTGATGATAAGCAAGCTCTGTCTTTAGGCATGCGTTATTTCAAACTTGGCAGCATCCAGTTTACCGATAACCAGGGAAATGACCTGCAGCAGTATAACCCTAAAGAATTTGCAATTGATTTAGGCTATTCAAGAAAATTGACAAATAAACTGGCTCTCGGTATCGCTATACGTTATATTAATTCTAACCTGGCAAGCGGTAATTTTAACGGAAACAACTTCAAAGCCGGTTCTTCAGTAGCAGGTGATTTACACTTATATCATCATGGTGCTAAAGAAAACGGTCAGGGGCTAAACTGGGGTGTTACCTTAAGCAATCTCGGTTCGAAAATATCTTACTCAAGTGATGCAAATCAAAAAGACTTCATTCCTGCTAACTTAGGTGTGGGCGCTGCTTATACTAAAGTATTTGATGAAGCAAATAAGATTACGTTTGCTGTTGATCTGAACAAACTACTTGTTCCGACTGTAAAACAAGATTCTGCCGGCTATTCAAGCACAGCTGCTATAAATAAATACCGCAGTTATGGTGTTGCCAGCAGTTGGGTTAAGTCATTCGGGGAAGGTGATGGACTGAGCGAAGAGATTAAGGAGATCAACATTGGTATTGGTGCTGAATACTGGTATAACAACCAGTTTGGTTTCAGGGTTGGTTATTTCTACGAAAATCCAGACAAAGGAAACAGGAAATATTTCACCGTGGGTGCAAGTGTGAAATACAGTGTTGCTGCACTTAACTTCTCTTATGTTTTCCCAACAGGAAGCGGAATAACCCGTATCCCTTTATCAAATACATACCGTTTTGGTCTGTTGTTTGATTTTGGCGGAAAATAATAATATTCTTTTATAATAAAAAAGCGTCATGCTGTAAAGCATGACGCTTTTTGTTTTTAGTATCATTCAAAAATCGGATATTTACAGAATAAAGCAAGACATGGCATACAGGATAGGTTCAGGAGTGGATTTTCACCAATTAGTCGAGGGAAGAGAATTGTGGATCGGGGGAATTAAAATACCGCATGCCAAAGGGGCGCTTGGGCATAGTGATGCAGATGTTTTATTGCATGCTGTTTGCGATGCAATTTTAGGTGCATTGGCATTGGGCGATATTGGTACGCATTTTCCAGACACTGATCCCGAGTTTAAAGGAATTGACAGTAAGCGGTTACTTAAAAAATGTATCGCCTTAATTGATGCAAAGGGATATAAAATAGTAAATATTGACAGCACCCTTTGCCTTCAATCTCCCAAAATAAAACCTTATGTTCTGCAAATGCAGGAAACTATTGCATCCATAGCGGGAGTTACCCCACAGGATGTTTCGGTGAAAGCAACTACGACAGAACACCTGGGTTTTGTAGGCAGAGAAGAAGGACTACAGGCTTTTGCAACAGTTCTTCTTTCTTTAAAATAAAGTCAGGGCAAACTTTGAAAAAAACTATTCTTACATACGGACTTGTTTTGTGTACTTTTTTTCTGTTTGCACAGAAGCAAACAAACATCTGGTACTTTGGAAACAGGGCGGGCCTGGATTTTAATAATGTACCACCGCTTGTATTAAGGGATGGGAATGCAAGTTCTTTCGAAGGAAGTTCTACTGTATGTGATAATAACGGAAAGCTGCTTTTTTATACAAATGGCCAGGTGATTATGAACCGGCGACACCTGCTAATGAAAAATGGTGGCACTCTTGGCGGCCACCCAAGCAGCACCAACAATACCCTAATTGTTCCTTTGCCAGGGAACGATAGTATTTACTATATTTTTACAACAGGAGCTGCATTGCAGGAAACAAAACTACTCCTCTATAACATTGTAAATATGAAAGGGGATGGTGGATTGGGAGAAGTGACAGCGCTTAATGTGCTGATGGAAGAGGCCGTCTTTGAAAAAATTGCCGGTATAAGGCATTGCAATAAAAGAGATGTTTGGATTGTGATTCATAAATGGGACACCGATGAGTATCATTCGTACCTGCTTACAGGCGCCGGATTGAATCCTGCACCTGTAATAAGCCATACAGGCCTCGTGATTTCCGGGTATGAAAACAATGCTATCGGCACATTGAAATTTTCATCAAAGGGGACCAAACTTGCAGCTGTTCATTCTTTTGATAATGATGTAGTTGAACTCATGGACTTTGATAATACCACCGGAATGATATCAAATCCGTTAGTTTTTCAACCCAATGCCACCCCCCATTCCCAGGCATATATTGGTGTATATGGCGCTGAATTTTCACCGAATGGTGATTTACTATATGTTTCTGCTAATAATTCTGCCAGTGATCCATGCGTACTGTATCAGTTTGACATCACATCGAATAATGCCACTACAATTTTGGGAACCAGACAGATAATTGCAAAGCCCACGCCCTGGTATGCAGGTGCATTGCAGTTAGGCCCTGATTTGAAGATATATATGGCCATGTGGAAAGATACATCGGTATCTGTCATCGATAATCCCGATGTTATTGGCCCCGGGTGTAATTTCAGGTATAATAAAATATTTGTAGGCCCGGCAGGAACTGAACCCGTTCAATACGGACTACCCACCTTTATTCAAAGTTATTTTGACACAGCTTCTATACCGTATGATTTCAGCCGTTCCGGAAGTTGTTTAGACCGTAACATCGCTTTTAAATTAAACAGACTCAGTGGTATCGATTCTGTTAAATGGTATTTCGGCGATGCTCAGCAATCGCAGACGCTTCAGCCAACCCATAATTATGCAGCGCCTGGCTTTTATGACGTAAAACTCATTGTTTATAAAGTTGATTGCTCGGGTTTAAATGATACCATTAACAGAAGAATATGGATAGCAGATTCAGCAGGATTTTTAGGTGCTGATACATCAAGCTGTAACGTATTGTCTCTTATGATCGGCGTAGAAGAAATAGATGGAGCAAATTATCTTTGGAATACAGGCTATAATGGAAACAAAATAACAACTACGGGCTTCGGCACCTATTGGCTTGAACTGCAGCAAAATGGTTGCAAACTCAGGGATTCTATTGATGTTATCGAAAAACCAAAACCTGTTGTAAATCTCGGGCCCGATACAACGATCTGCAAATTCAAACCGGTAATTCTGACTACCGGAAGTTCGTTTTACGATACTTACCTGTGGAATACGGGCGAATCAACCCGGTCTATAGGAGTTGACAAAGCAGGTGCCTATTATGTTGATGTAACGCTCAATGGCTGCAAAGCTTCAGATACGGTTGTGGTATTCCCGGGAGATTGCGCCGTTTTCATTCCTTCTGCATTCACTCCAAACGGTGATGGCTTGAACGATTCGTTCGGTGTGCTTGGCGACCTTACTGTAAAAAGTTTTTCCCTGCAGGTATTCAATAAATGGGGGCAAATGGTCTTTAACACTACAGACATTTCTCAGAAATGGGATGGAACTTACAAGGGTAAGAAAGCGCTCATGGGAACGTATCCATGGATCGTATATTATGTTACGGGGACCGGGTTGCGGAAATATCTGCAGGGAACCGTAATGCTCATCCGGTAAAGCGGGTTGTTAAAAAATGCTTTCGTGTTTAATTTCCTTTTTACATTATTACCTTTGCCAACATGCAACACATACGTGTCAATATCATAAACAATTCCAGTAACGACCTTCCTGCTTATGCTACTTCCGGATCAGCAGGTATGGATATCAGAGCGGATCTGATTGCTCCTGTAATATTACAGCCACTGGAACGCCGCTTGATACCAACCGGTCTGTTTATAGAACTTCCCCAGGGATATGAAGCCCAGATACGACCCCGGAGCGGGTTGGCAATAAAGCAAGGCATTACCTGCTTAAATTCTCCCGGTACAGTTGATGCGGATTATCGTGGCGAACTGAAGGTCATACTCATTAACCTGAGCAATAGCATACAAACCATTCAGCACGGAGACCGCATAGCACAAATGATCATTGCTAAGGTGGAAAGGGCCGAACTGATGCTGGTGCAGGAATTAAATGAAACAACCAGGGGAGAAGGAGGGTTTGGCCATACAGGGATTAAATAAAACTTACTACACTAATGAAACAATTTGGTCTGATCCTGATCTCATCGATCCTCCTCTTATCTGTATTTAGCTGCCGTACGGTTAAGCGGATCAATAAAGTAATTGCAACAAAAGATACTACACTGATACAACCGGTAGACCAGACAAAAAAAGATTCGTTGCTGCTGATAAATGCAACACTGGCCGGAATGAACAGGAATTATATCGATTTCAAAACATTCAATGCAAAGATCAAGGTAGATTACCAGGATAAGGACGGCAAGCAACCGGATATAACAGCCATCGTACGGATAATTAAAGACAGTGCGATCTGGATATCCCTTACTGCCACTTTATTTAATTTTGAAGCCTACCGGGCCCTGATCACCAAAGACAGTGTCATCTTGTTGAATAAAAAAGAAAAGGAAGTACAATACCGGTCGCTTGACTATTTACAGGAAGTGACCCAGATCCCCTTTGATTATAAAACACTCCAGGACCTGCTGGTGGGGAATCCCATATTTCTCGACAGCAATGTGGTGTACTATAAAAAAACAGAGAACCAGGTATTGCTCCTGGAAGTTGGCCAGTTCTTTAAAAACCTTCTCACGCTTTCGCCGGATAATAATGTGCTGCAGCATAGTAAACTCGATGATGTGGACATGGCCAGGAACCGTACGGCAGATATCACCTACAGCGAATACGAAAACAAAAGCGGTTTTACTTTCTCCACGTACCGGGAAATAACCGTTTCAGAAAAGAACAAACTCGATATCAGCCTAAAATTCAAGCAGTATGAGTTTAACAAAGATTTATCGGTCTCTTTTAATGTCCCGAAAAATTATACACGCAAGTAATCGTTAGTGATAATTATTCACACATGTGGCTTTTGAGTCTGGTGAATTTATAGGTTTGAATTGTATTTTTGCTAACCCCAATCTCTTATCATGGTTAAATGGATTTTTTCTTTAGTGGTATTCTCTTTTTTAAGCACCAATGCTTTTGCCCAGCAGGAAACCCGTGAGGAACTGGAAAAACAGCGTGCACAGCTTAAAAAAGAAATGGAACAAACCCAGAAACTGCTTAACAGCAACAAAGCAAAAACAAAAGAAAACCTGGTGCAGTGGAAACTCATCAATGATAAGGTGAACCTGCAGAACCGCATCATCGATAATATCAGCCGCGATATAAACCTCCTGGATAATAACATCTACACTAACCAAAAAGAAATTAACCGCTACAACAAATTACTGGATACACTCAAGGAAGAATATGCCAAAAGCATGGTGTATGCATACAAGAACAGGGGAAATTATGCCTTTCTGAACTTTATCTTTTCTGCCGCCAGTTTTAACGATGCCATCCGCCGGGTGGCTTACCTGAAATATTACCGGGACTACCGGGAAAAACAGGGAGAAAATATTTTACGTACCCAGGAACTGCGCCGCCAGCGTATTGCCGAATTGGGAGGCATCAAAGTACAAAAAAGTGAAGTGCTTAAGACAAAGGATAAGGAAATGGGTGCATTGGAAGAACAAAAGATTGAGAAGGATAAGATCATGAATGAACTGAAAAAGCAGGGAAAGGAACTTAATACCCAGCTTGCTGCTTACAAAAAGCAGATGAAAAAAGTAGATAATGCCATTACAGCCGCCATCAACAAAGCCCTGGCTGATGCGAGGA
>Ga0209023_10001811_pt1 | contig 27864 bp, 27 predicted proteins | sample LakOneMetagenome_FD_187468 | JGI IMG/M metagenome (GOLD analysis project Ga0209023, IMG submission 187468) | Freshwater and sediment microbial communities from Lake Erie, Canada (SPAdes) (version 2) | ecosystem: Environmental > Aquatic > Freshwater > Lentic | place: Lake Erie, Canada...
TCACCAGCGGCCCGCACCTGCACTTCGCGGTGCAGGCCAACCGCGACATGCGCCTGGTCTCGATCCCGTTCCGGATGTTCGGGCCGCGGGGCATCCTGCGCTTCACCGACGCCTCGGCGCGCTGAACCCCCGGCTATAATTCGCGAATCCCACTCGAACCGGTTCCGCGCGCGTGCGCGGCGACGCCATGTCCGATGCACTCCGTTCCCAGGTCGCCGCCGAAGCCGCGCGCCGCCGCACCTTCGCGATCATCTCCCACCCCGACGCGGGCAAGACCACGCTGACCGAGAAGCTGCTGCTGTTCGGCGGCGCGATCCAGATGGCCGGCTCGGTCAAGGGCCGCAAGGCCGCGCGCCACGCGACCTCGGACTGGATGGCGCTGGAAAAGGAGCGCGGCATCTCGGTGACCTCGTCGGTGATGCAGTTCCCGTACGAAGGCCGCATCGTCAACCTGCTCGACACCCCCGGCCACGCCGACTTCGGCGAGGACACCTACCGCGTGCTCACCGCGGTCGACAGCGCGCTGATGGTGATCGACGTCGCCAAGGGCGTCGAGGAACGGACGATCAAGCTGATGGAGGTGTGCCGCCTGCGCGACACTCCGATTATGACCTTCATCAACAAGCTCGACCGCGAGGGCCGCGAGCCGATCGACCTGCTGGACGAAGTCGAATCCGTGCTCGGCATCCAGTGCGCGCCGGTCACCTGGCCGATCGGCATGGGCTCGCGCCTCAAGGGCGTGGTCCACCTGGTCAGCGGCGAAGTACACCTGTACGAAGCCGGGCGCAACTTCACCCGCCAGGATTCGACGATCTTCCCGAACATCGACGACCCGGGCGTCGCCGCGGCGATCGGCGCGGACATGCTGGCCGAACTGCGCGACGAACTGGAACTGGTGCAGGGCGCCTCGCATCCGTTCGACGCCGGCAAGTACCTGCGCGGCGAACAGACGCCGGTGTTCTTCGGTTCCGCGGTGAACAACTTCGGCGTGCAGCCGCTGCTGGATTTCTTCGTGCGCCACGCCCCGCCGCCGCAGCCGCGCGCGACCACCACGCGCGACGTGGATCCGAGCGAAGGCAGGCTCGCCGGCTTCGTGTTCAAGATCCAGGCGAACATGGACCCGATGCACCGCGACCGGGTCGCGTTCATGCGCATCTGCTCGGGCAGGTTCAGCGCGGGCATGAAGGCCTTCCATCCGCGCACCGGCAAGGAAGTGAAGCTGGCGAACGCGCTGACCTTCATGGCCAGCGACCGCGAGATCGCGGAAAGCGCGTTCCCGGGCGACGTGATCGGCATCCACAACCACGGCACGATCTCGATCGGCGATACCTTCACCGAAGGCGAGAACCTCGCCTTCACCGGCATCCCGAACTTCGCGCCGGAACTGTTCCGCCGCGCGCGCCTGCGCGATCCGCTCAAGCTCAAGCAGTTGCAGAAGGGGCTGGCGCAGTTGTCCGAGGAAGGCGCGACCCAGTTCTTCCGCCCGCTGATGTCGAACGACCTGATCCTGGGCGCGGTCGGCGTGCTGCAGTTCGACGTGGTGGCGTATCGCCTGAAGGACGAGTACGGGGTGGAAGCTTCGTTCGAGCCGGTGCAGGTGGCGACCGCGCGCTGGACGAAGTGCGACGACGCGAAGAAGCTGGAGGAGTTCCGCGAGAAGAACGCGATGAACCTCGCGCTCGACGCCGCCGGCGAGCTGGTCTACCTCGCCCCGACGCGGGTCAACCTGCAGCTGGCCGAGGAACGCGCCCCGGCGGTGCGGTTCCTCGCGACGCGCGAGCATGCGCACTCGGTGGAACTATAGGAATTCGATATCACCGTGGATTCTCGGTGATAAGACTTATCGGCGCATCCATGCGGGGATAAACGCAGGATTGCGCGCACGTCAGTGCGCTGCGAACCCGGCAAGCCCTTGAAGGCTCTGGGAAAGCCGCCTTGACCGGCCCGACAAACGGCGCGCAGGATAAGTCTTATCGCCCCGGATCTGGGGCATATATGTAGTTAGGCCTCATGTGCAAAATTCTCGCAATCCTCCTTCTGCTCACCGCGCCGCTTGGGGCTTTTGCGCGGCCCCTCAGCGTGTGCCAGATCGCAGCCGCCCCGAGCCAATACGCCGGGAAGGTCATTACCCTCGCTGCCACGTACCGCACTGACCTTAGGCACTTCTCTGGCCTCACTGATCGGCGATGCCCAGCTGTGGTTATCGCGCCATACGACGTCGAAGGCCGCAAACATCCGAGCGTGATCCGGTTTGATCAGGCCGTAGCTGGCGAGCTCGAAGACCACAGTGCTCGCATATTCTCGGTCGTCGTTGTCGGAACGTTCGAGCAGGATCCGCCTGCCAAGTTCGGCCGGTTTACTATCCTGCGCGTGCAGCGGTTTGCGCGGTCCCCTCCGAGGCTGAGGCCTAACAATTCATTCAAGCCGAAGCGGTAGTTCCTGCGGTTCAGTGGACACCCTGATCTAACTTCAGGAGTGTCCAAATGCCAAAGCCAGGCCCGAGAACCACGTACCAGTACAGCGATGCCTTCAAGGCCACGGCGGTCCGATTGAGCCAGCTGCCGGGCGTGGCGGTGCGCGATGTTGCCGCGTCGCTTTACATCCACCCTTTCATGTTGTCTCGTTGGCGCAAGCTCGCACGCGAGGGACTGATCGTGACGAAGGGTGTCGACGTGGATCCGGCCGTTGCGGCCGAGCTCAAGGCGCTGCGCCAGGTCAAGAAGGACTACGAGCGCCTGAAGCTCGAGCATGACCTTTTAAAAAAAGCCATCGCGTTCACTTCGGCTCGAAAGGAGACATCTTCGCCTTCATCGAGCACCATCAGGAAGCGTACCCGGTGAGGGTGATGTGCCGGATGTTCGGAGTCAGCTCCGCAGGTTATTACGCGTGGCTGGAACGCCCTGCGAGCCTGCGCGCGGTGGAAGACGCCGGCCTCGTGGAGAAGATCCGCTCGGCGCACATGGACAGTCGCGGGACCTATGGCAGCCCGCGGGTCCACGCGTTGCTGCAACAACGCGGCGAGGTCGTGAGCCGGCGCCGCGTGGAACGATTGATGCGCCAGCACGGCGTCCGGGCCCGTTCGGCCCGCATCTACCGCAAGCGTCCGGGTCTGGCCCGGTTCCTGGCCAGCGTGGAAAGCCGCGCCCACGAGGTCATGGTCGACCGCATCGACCAGGTCTGGGTGGCCGACGTGACCTATCTCAAGGTGCGCGGTCAATGGCGTTACCTGGCGACGGTGATGGATCGCCATTCCCGGCGCCTTCTGGGCTGGGCGTTAGGCGCCGAACGCACCGCGGCGCTGACCCAAAGGGCGCTGGCCGCTGCTCTGCGGACACGTCGTCCGGGGTGCGATACGCTGTTCCACAGCGATCGTGGAATCGAGTTCCTGGCGGGCGATTTCAGGCGCAGCCTCGCACGTGCCGGCCTGCAGCAATCGGTCACTCGCTCGCGTCGCATGAACGACAACGCGCACATGGAGTCCTGGAACAAGTCGATGAAATCGGACATGTACCACCGCCGTTCCTTCGATACCGACCACGCGCTCAGGCAAGCGATCCACAGCTACGTCTACTTCTACAACCACCAGCGGCTGCATTCATCGCTGGGATATGTCCCGCCGATCATGTTCGAACAGACATGCACCTAATCGTGAGGTGTCCACTTTTTCGCAGGAAGTCCCCACCGCTTCGCGGCGCGGCTTAACTCAGGTGTTAGGCCTCAACTGGAGATTTCGATCAATCGTGAACAAGCAACAGCGCTCATTTTCGCGGAAATGCTCCGTCTAGAACTTGCTCTGTGAACGAACAACTTCATTCGTTGTACAACGACGGCGGCCGGGCGTACGAAGGGTCGAGAGCATCGCCCCCGAGGCCCACGCTTATCGGTTCGAGGCTTGCCTCGTGCAACTGCCCGGGGCGCAGGGCGCGAGATCCGGCGTGTGGCCCCTGCTGAATTACGGTGCTGCTGACACCAGGGCGTTGTCGGGCGCACGCGCCGGGCTCTCGGCTTCTACAGCAGGGAAAATCCAGGACATGAGGCGTTAGGTGCTTATGAAGCGAATCGCAGTTTTGCTCTTGCTCGTCACCACGTCCGCCCTGGCGAAGACGCCATGGGAAACGTATCTCGACGAACCTTCCAGCCGCAACGCCGCGCACGTCGAGTCCATTGCCTACTCGACTCCCGTCGAGGGCGGATATGACTCGGATGACCTGGCCATTCTCCACCTCCAGGTACTTGCTGCGGATCCTGCCGCATTCCAGTTGGCAGACCGCCTTCGCGAGAAATCCGACGGAGGGCTCGCCGAGGAATTGTCGGCCATCCTTGCAAGCGCCATTCGTCCGCACCCGGAATTCTTCCTCGACCAGGTACGAGCCTTGAAACGGCCTTGCTCGGACTTCAACATCGACGCGGCGGGCATTGAATACGTCGATAGACCTGTCGCGCAGAAGTACGAGCTCCATATGCGCCAGGTCGCTTTGGCTTCCGTCGCGGCCAAATCGCTCGAAAAAGTGCGCAGCGAGTGCCTGGCCAGACTGGCGACAATTCGATGAATCACGGCACACCCAACCATTCATTCAAGCCCACACCGCTGCGTGGCGCGGGGCCTGGTCCAGGCGTCGGGCCGCTGCGATCGACCGCCCTTGTTCCATCACCAAGAGGGATCGCCCATGAGGATCTTCGCTTCCGCTCTACTGCTTGTAGCCGGCACCGTACTGATGACCTTTGTGGCTCTCTCTTTCCGGCTCTTCCCTCGCCCGCTTTCCATGCACAACCCGCATCTTCTTGTCGAGGCGCTGGGTGCGGCGGGCGCGGTTTTTTTCGGCATGGGTGCGCGAGGGCTGTATCAGGTGGGCCGCTCGCGCTCGGGAACGACGCCGATCCCCCCGGATTCCGTGGCCGCGGCCTAGCAATCCGTGCAAGCCGAACCCGCTCCCAGTCCCGACGCAAGCTCGGGCGACCGGTACATGAACCGAGGCGCGTTTCGTGAAGAATGAAACATCGCTTCCGCTGCAAGGTTCCTGCCACTGCGGAGCCGTCCGCCTGACGCTCCCGACCGCGCCGGAAACAGCGACGAGTTGCAATTGCACGCTATGCCGCCGCACCGGTGGCATCTGGGCTTACTACGCGCTCGGCACCGTCGCCATCGAGGGCCACCCCGACAACACCGAGAGCTACGTGTGGGGCGATCGCACCCTGCATAACTTCCGTTGCAGGACCTGCGGCATCGCCACCCACTGGGAGCCGATCGAACCCACGCCAGGCGCTCGCCACGGCGTGAACCTGCGAAACTTCGAACCAGCGCTGCTTGCGTCCGTCGTGGTCCGGCAGTTCGATGGGGCGGACAGCTGGGAGTTCCTCGATTGAACTCGCCCGGGTGCTTGCACTCGGCATTCGCGATCTCGCGGCGCGGCTTGACCCAGGCGCCAGACCACACGGAGTGACCATGATGGGTGCGAAGGAAAAACAGTTCCTGCGGGCGATCCTCCGTCGCGTCGATCAGGCGCCGGCACGTACTGCGGCGATTCCGCGAAACCTCGGCTTGCTGTGGGTCGTGCTTGGTGTGCTGTTCACCATGGCCTTCTCGGCAGCCCCCCCTGCTGTCGCCGATTGCCGCTGGTCTGGTCTTCACCCTGCTGGGTGCCGCAGCTGCGCTGGCGTTCTTCCTCATCCGCAGTGCGCGCGCTTGGCCGATGCTCGCGCCGTACATCGACCGCGCGGCCATCGAGGCCCGAATCGATCGGCATGAGGCCTGACTTTCGTCCAACCGGGTATCGTGTCTTGCACATGAAATCGAAGGCATTCCTGCTCACCCTGCTCCTGGCCCTCCCGGCGGCGGCCCAGAACGCGCCGTCGGAGGTCGGTCAGCTGTTCAGGGCACTTGAAGCATCCGGATGCTCGTTCAACCGCAACGGCTCCTGGTACAGCGCGTCGGAAGCCAGCGCCCACCTGCACCGCAAGTACGACTACCTGACCCGGAAGGGCCTGGCCGGGACGGCCGAGTCGTTCATCGACCTCGCGGCTTCGAAGAGCAGCATGTCCGGTCGACCTTATCTGGTGCGTTGCGGCTCCGGAACCCCGGTGGAGAGCAGGGCCTGGTTCCTGGGCAAGCTCGCCGAGCTTCGCCGCGCGCCTGCCCAGCACTGACGAGGCGTTCTAGGGCCGTCCGCCCCGCGTCAACGCGCCAGCGATACGAACCACCCGAAGGGATGGTGCGCGCGGGCGATGCCGACGACCAGCGCGAATGCAAGCAACGCGGCGGCGTAACAGGCGGCGCGCAAGCCAGGCCTGCGGGCGCGCATCGTGGCGATGCCGAGCGCGACGTACGCCGCCACGAAACACAGTTTCACCGTCAACCAGTGGTTGGCGAACATCCCCGCCGGCAGGATCGCGACGAGCATCAGCGCCGCGGTCAACAGCGTGGTGTCGATCGCGTAGCTGGCGAAGCGCAACGACGCACGGCGCGGCCATGCCTGGCCGGCCACGATCCCGAGCCCGCGCACCGCGAACAGGCTGCCGCTGAGGACCACGGCCAGGATGTGGACCGTGCGCACCTGCGGATAGAACACCGCCATGTCGCTCATGCTGGCGTCAACCCGGCTTGCCGTCGGTGCGCGGCGTGAGGTAGATCCAGGCGGATCGCGATACCCACGGCAGGAACGCGAGCAGCCAGCCGATCGCGGCAGCGGCCTGCCAGGCCATCTGGTCGGGCACGCATTCGGCCACGATGCGCGTCACGCAAACGCACTGGATCGCGACGAACGCGAACGTGGCCGCGCCGCCGAACACGAGCGGCCGGCCGGAATGGCCCTGGGTGACGCGCGTGACCATCGCCACCAGCAGGCTCCCGAAGAAGCCGATGAACAGCGCATGCGCGGGCGCGCGGCCGAGCAGGAAATCGCCACGCAATGCGTAGGCGGCCGACTGCACGACATACAGCGCCAGCGCGACCGGCAGCCACGCATAGCCGAGGAACAGCACCCGCAGCAGGCGCGGCATCGGCCCGCGCGGCCAGTTGCGCCACAGCCACGCGGCGGACAGCGCGAACAGGCCCGCATCCGGCAACCAGGTCCAGCGCAGGGCGTGCGCGAGTTCCAGCGCGAGGTGCGCGAGCGCCAGCGCCCAGAATGCGCCGAGCATCCACATCGGGCGCCAGGCCTGGTAGCCGCGTACGACGTTGCCGGCGAAGAACGGGAACATGCGGTGCGCGACGGTGAAGTACACCGGCAGCAGCAGGCCGAACGTGCCGATCTTGATCGCCGCGAACACCAGGCGCGCGTCGCCCGAATGCAGGTAACCCACGTAGGCGAGGAAACCGGCGAATCCGAGCAGCATCGCGCCCGCGCAGGACACCGCGTGCCAGGTCTTGCCCCGGTCGCGCAGCAGCCAGCGCAGCAGGTAGAACAGCCCCGTCGCCCAGCCGGCGAGCGTGAACAGCGCCCCCAGGTGCAGCAGGTGCTGCGGACCGAACGCGCCGGCCAAGGTCAGCAGTTGTCCACCGAACAGGCCGATGCCGACCGGGACGTAATGCCAGCGGCCGATGTCGTCCTGCGCCATCCAGCGCGGGAACACGGTGAGGAGGAAACCGAACATGAAGGGTGCGAGCACCTGGTACTGCATGACGATCGCGTGGATCCAGCCACCGTAGACCGCGGGCTGCCGCAGCCCGATCGCATGCCAGCGCATGTCCACGAGCCACAGGAACCACCACAGCATCGCCAGCAGCACGTTGGCTGCGCCCACGAAGAACAGCAGGCGGTGCGGCGCATTCGTGAGCAGACGCGGCGAGGGCCCTGCGTCCATGCCGTCAACCACTGCAGCCGCCGCAGCACACCGAGGGCAGCTGCCGCAGGCGCGAGGGATCGGCGGGCAGACCCGCCGCCTCGATGCAGGACAGCAGCTCCGCGCGCGTCAGCACCGTCGCCATGCGGATGATGCGGCCGCTTGCGTCCAGGTCGACCAGGGCGCCGGGATCGAGGCCGGCGATGGCGCGGTCCAGCGACGACAGGTCGGGCATCGGGAGCGGCGGTTCGAACGCGAATTCCATCGGTCACTCCTTCGCCATCGCGCGTCGCGGCGCGATCCACAGGCGCAGCACGAACCAGCACAGCGCCAGCGCACCGACGCTGAAGATGGTGTCGCCGGGCACGCGCATCCACACCAGCATGTGGATCAGCGGCTGGCCCATGAATTCGGCCGAACGCGCGTACCAGTAGCCGTGTTCCAGCGCCGCCTGCAGCTGCAGCACGCCCATCGGCAGCAGCGTCAGCAGGCCCATCAGCACCAGCCCGATGTTCAGGCACCAGAACCCGGTGCGCAGCAGCCCGTCCGGCCACTGCCGGTCGGGGCGCAGCCCGCGCATGCAGAACAGCATCAGGCCGATGCCGAGCATGCCGTACACGCCAAACAGCGCGGTATGGCCATGCAGCGGGGTGAGGTTCAGGCCCTGCATGTAGTACAGCGCCAGCGGGGTGTTGATCAGGAAGCCGAACAGGCCCGCGCCGACGAGGTTCCAGAAGCTCACCGCGAGGAAGAACATGATCGGCCAGCGGTAGCGCTGCATCCATTCGCTGGCGCGGCCGTGGCGCCAGGTCTCGTACGCTTCCATCCCGATCAGCGCCAGCGGCACCACTTCCAGCGCCGAGATGCTGGCGCCGAGCGCGATCACGCCGGTGGTGGTGCCCGCGAAATAGAGGTGGTGGAAGGTGCCGAGGATGCCGCCGGCCATGAACACGATGGTCGCGAACAGCACGTTGATCGTGGCGCTGCGCCCGCGCACCAGGCCGAGCTTGACGAACAGGAAACTCATCACCGCGACCGCGAACACCTCGAAGAAGCCCTCGACCCAGAGGTGCACCACCCACCAGCGCCAGTACTCGACGGTGGAGATGTGGGTGTTCTCGCTCCACATGAGGCCGGCGCCGTACAGCAGCGCGATCGCGATCGTGGAGAGGAACAGCAGGCCGACGATCGAGGACGTCTCGTCCTTGCGCCGCAGCGCGGGCCACAGCGCGCGCCCCATCAGCAGCAGCCACAGCAGCAGGCCGACGAACAGGAACACCTGCCAGAACCGCCCGATGTCGGTGTATTCCCAGCCCTGGTGCCCGAACCAGAAGTTGTACTGCAGGCCCAGCTTCTGCATCACCGCGAACCATTGCCCGGTGAAGGCGCCGACGACGATGACCAGCAGGCAGGAGAACAGGAAGTTCACGCCGAACCGCTGGAATCTCGGCTCATGGCCGGAAACCGCGGGCGCGATGTAGAGGCCGGTGGCGAGCCATGCGGTGGCGATCCACAGCACCGCGAGTTGCGTGTGCCAGCTGCGCGTCAGCGAATACGGCAGGTACTGCGAAATCGCGAACCCGTAGGCCTGCTGCCCTTCCACCTGGTAGTGCGCGGTGGTCGCGCCGAGCAGGATCTGCGCCACGAACAGCGCCAGCACCACCCAGAAATACTTCGCGGTCGCGCGCATCGACGGCGTCACCGCGATCGCGGCGAGCGGATCGCTCGCAGGCGGCTCGACGTGCTCTTCCTTGCGATGCCAGACCGCGTAGTGCCAGGCGAGCAGGCCGATGCCGGCGATCATGAACAGGATGCTGAACATCGTCCACATGAACGCACTCGAGGTCGGCGCATTCCCCACCAGCGGCTCGTACGGCCAGTTGTTGGTATAGGTCTTGGATTCGCCGGGGCGCTGCGTGGTCGTCGCCCACGCCGACCAGAAGAAGAACGCGGTCAGTTCGTGGCGGTGCCCCGCGTCGGGGATCGTGTCCTCGCGCATGGCGTAGCCTTCGCGCAGCTTCGCGGTCGCCGGGTCGTTCGAGAACAGGCTTTCGTAATGCGCCGCCACCTGCGTGATCGCCTGCGCGCGGCGTTCGTCGACCACCAGGTCGCCGCTGGCCGGATCGTAGGTGTTGCTGCGCATCAGCGGCCGCAACCGCGCCTGCTCCGCGGCCTGCGCGGCCGGATCGAGCTCGGCGTAGGCGATGCCGTTGTCGGCGCGGCTGCCGAGTTCGAGCATCGCCTCGGCCTCGCGGTGCAGCCAGTCCGCGGACCAGTCCGGCGCGACCAGCGCGCCATGGCCCCAGATGGATCCCAACTGTTGCCCGCCGATGCTCTGCCAGACGCGGCGGCCTTCCTCGATCTCGGCGCGGGTGTAGACCACCTCGCCCTGCCGCGTGACCACGCGTTCCGGGACCGGCGGCGCCTGCAGGTGGATTTCCCAGCCCATCCAGAGCAGGACGCCGAAACCGGCGATCATCAGTGCGGCAAGGCCAAGCCAGAGCCTGCGGGTGGTATCCATGCGCGGTTCCCCAAGATGGTGGACTGACCGCCGCATCCTGGGGCAGGAGGGTTGCAGTGTCCCTGACCTGGATCAATTCGGCGGCAGCCGCCGCGGCCGCTCAATCCCGCAACATCGCCCCGGCGACCGATTCCAGCGCGGGCAGCGAGACCAGCTCCAGTTCGCGCCGATCGACCCGGACCAGGCCCTCGTCCTGGAAGCGCTTGAGCACGCGGCTGACGGTTTCCGGCGCCAGCCGCAGGTAGTTGGCGATGTCGGCGCGGCCCATGGTGAGCTGGAAGCGCTGCGGCGAAAACCCGCGCGCGGCCAGGCGACGGGACATGCCGACCAGGAACGCGGCCAGGCGCTCGTCCGCGGACCAGTCGCCCGCCAGCAACGACGCGGTCCCGATGTCGCGGCTGAGCAGCCGGAACAGGGTCTGCTGCACGCCCGGCAGCTGTGCGGCCAGCACGGAGATCTTCGGGAACGAGAAGCGGCACAGGGTGGCCGTGTCCAGCGCCACCGCGTTGCACGGGAAGCGTTCGCCGGCGATCGCGTTGAGCCCGATCACCTCGCCCGGCAGGTGGAAGCCCAGGACGTGCTCGCGGCCGTCGCGGTCGACGGTGTAGGTCTTGACCGTGCCCGCGCGCACCGCGGCGATCGCCTCGAACGGATCGCCCTCGCGGAACACGTGCTCGCCGGCATGCAGCGGGCCGACGTGTTCCACCAGCATGTGCAGGTCCCGCAGCGAAGACTTGTCCATGCCCTGCGACAGGCAGGCGCGAGAGAACGCGCACGTGGAGCAGAAGGTGAAGGCATCGCCGTCGTCGGCGACGATCCTGCTGTCGATTTGCGGGAACTCGGTTTCGCGCATGCGGCGATGGTACCAATCGTGCCGGCGCCGAACACGGCCACCTGCCGCCCATCGCCCCGGAAACCATGGAAGGCCCGCGAAGCGGGTCCATCGCCGGTGAAACGGCGCGGCGAACGCTATGCGCGTCCCGTCGGCACCGGCGCAGGGCGGCCGAACAGGTAACCCTGCCCGTACCTCACGCCCAGTCGAACGAGCGTATCCCGCTCGTCCGCGGTCTCGACGCCTTCGGCCACCAGGTCGATTCCGGTTTCCCGGCTGAAGGAGATGATCGCGGACGAGAGTTGCTGGTTGCGCAGGATTTTGTCGATGTCGCGGCTGATGGAAATGTCCAGCTTCACGATGTCCGGCGACAGCCTAAGCACGTGCCGCAGACTCGAATACCCCGCCCCCGCGTCGTCGATGGCGATGCGGAACCCCTGCTGCTGCAGCGAGCGCAATCGCTGCGCGAGCGCCGGGTAGTCGGTGACCTCCGAGTGCTCGGTGAGTTCGAGCACCCAGCCGCCGAGCGCCGAACGCTCGGGCAACGCGTCGAAGTCGTACTCGATCAGCGTCTTCGGCGAGACATTGAGCGCGACGTACCCGCGCATCGGTGGCGCGAGCGCGAGTGCAGCGACGATCGCGGCAATGCACGCGGCCTCCAGCTCCACGCACATGCCGGCGCGGACGGCCATGTCGAACCATTGGTCGACGGACAGCTCGACGGGGGCGTCGAACCGGCTGAGGCCTTCATACCCGATCGTCGTTCCGCTCGCGAGGTCGACGATCGGCTGGAAGACGGGCCGGATCCCGCGTGAAGCGATCAACGCCTCGATCCGCCAACGCTCGTCCTCAAGTCTGGCTTTCGCGCTGGCATCAGCGGCTTCGGCCTTCTCGACGATGGCGGACACGCGCGCGTGCTCGAGCGCGGAGTGGAGCATCGCGCCGATGAACACGGCAAGGGTCTGCAGCAGTTCCACGTGGCGGGCGCCGTAGGCACTCGGCTTGTCGGAGAGCACCTTCAGCACGCCGATCAATTCCCCTTCGCACATCAAGGGCGTGACGAGCGCGGAACGAAGCCCGACCCGGCGGCAAGCGTCCAGGTCGACGCGCGGATCGATTTCGCTGTCGGTGCAGGTCAGCAGGGTCTTCTTGGCGATGCACAGGCCGGACAGGCTGCCGATCGCGGGAATGCGCAGTCCCACGTGATCCTTGACGCTGCCGCTGCCGGACCAGTACACCAGCTCGTGCCCGTCCAGCATTTCCACCACCGCCCCGGTCGAACCGGTGAGCGCCTGCAGCTTGTTGGTGATGGTGTCGACCATCCGCTTGAGGTCGAGGCCGGCCTGCGCGATTTCCGATTGCGCGGCGATGATTTCCCGCAAGTCGACCGTGCGCTGGGTGCTGGCGTTGCGCTGCTCGCGCAACGGCTCCGCCGCCGTCATGCCGCGAATATCGCCATGTTCCTTCGGCCTCTCCATGCTGCGTTCCCCCGCCGCGGGTCCGTGCCGCGGACGCCTGCAGCGTAACGCCACGATGTCGCGATTCCGTGGAGGGCGCGGCAGCCGCGCCGTGAAGCCCGGGCCCAACCGAAACAAAAAGCCCCGCAACGCGGGGCTTCGCGACGGCTTCGACGTGGGCGGCTCAGCGCTTGCCGATCGCGACGTAGTCGCGCTGGGTGGCGCCGGTGTAGACCTGGCGCGGGCGGCCGATCTTGTTCTCGGGGTCGGCCTGCTGCTCCAGCCAGTGGCTGACCCAGCCGGCGGTGCGCGCGATCGCGAACATCACCGTGAACATCTCGGTCGGGATGCCGAGCGCCTTGTAGATGATGCCGCTGTAGAAGTCGACGTTCGGGTAGAGCTTGCGCTGGATGAAGTATTCGTCCTTCAGCGCCGCCTCCTCGAGCTTCATCGCCACGTCCAGCAGCGGATCGTTGATGCCGAGTTCGCCCAGCACCTTGTAGGTCATCTCGCGGATGATCTTGGCGCGCGGGTCGAAGTTCTTGTAGACGCGGTGGCCGAAGCCCATCAGGCGGAAGCCCGATTCCTTGTCCTTGGCCTTGTCGACCGCGGACTGCACCTTCTCCGGGCGGCCGATCTCGCCGAGCATCCTCAGCACGGCTTCGTTCGCGCCGCCATGCGCGGGACCCCACAGCGCGGCCACGCCGGCGGCGACGCAGGCGTAGGGATTCGCGCCGGTGGACCCCACCAGGCGCACGGTCGACGTGCTCGCGTTCTGCTCGTGATCGGCATGCAGGATGAACAGCAGGTCCAGCGCCTTGGCCGCGACCGGGTTCAGTTCCAGCGGCTCGCTCGGCACTTCACGCATCATGTGCAGGAAGCGGGTGACGTATTCCAGGCTGTTGCGCGGATAACGCAGCGGCCAGCCGATGGAATAGCGGTAGCAGGCGGCGGCGATCGTCGGCACCTTGGCGATCAGGCGCACCGCGGCCAGGTGGCGTTCGGCCGGATCCTCGTAATCGAGGTTGTTGTGGTAGAAGCTGGCCATGGAACCGACCATGCCCATCAGCATCGCCATCGGGTGCGCGTCGTGGCGGAAGCCGCCGAGGAAGTTCTTGAACGCCTCGTGCAGCATCGTGTGGTGGGTGACGTCCCCCTCGAACTTCTCCAGTTCGCCCGGCTTCGGCAGTTCGCCGTGCATCAGCAGGTAGGCGACCTCGAGGAAATTCGACTGGTTGGCCAGCTGCTCGATCGGGTAACCGCGGTACATCAGCACGCCAGCGTCGCCATCGATGTAGGTGATGGCCGAACGGCAGGCGGCGGTCGCGGTGAAGCCGTTGTCGTAGGTGAAGCAGCCGGTTTCCTTCGGCAGCTTCGCGATGTCGATGCAGTCGTTGCCGAGCGTGGGCCGGATCACCGGCATGGCGACGGACTTGTCGCCGACGGTCAGGGTGGCGTCTTTCGGGTCGGACACGGGCGCACTCTCCTCGGCGACGCGGTGGGGGTGCGTCGCTTGATCCGAGGATTATCGCATAGGGCAAACGCGCGTTTGGAAGCGTGGCCCGGACGCGACGACGGCCGCTTTCGCGGCCGTCGCAGTTGCCGAACTAGGCTCGCCGGGATTACTTCGCGGCGTAGCGCTTCTTGAACTTGTCGATGCGGCCGGCGGTATCGACCACGCGATTCTGCCCCGTGTAGAACGGATGCGTGGCCGAGGAGATTTCGACCTTGATCAGCGGGTACTCGTTGCCATCTTCCCACTTGATCGTCTCCTTGCTGCCAAGGGTCGAGCGGGTCAGGAACTTGAAGTCCGAGGTCACGTCCTGGAACACGACGTCGTGGTAGTCGGGATGGATGTCGGCCTTCATCGCGGCACCGGAAAGAGCGTGGGAAAGCCGGGCATTGTAGGGGCCAAGCCCGGCCAAGGCAAATCGGCTCAGCCAGCGGCGAGCGCGGCCCGGACCCGGGCCTCGAACCCGGCCTGGTCGTAGTCGAGCAGGATCCGTGCATTGTCGGCGGCGGCGAACCGCCGGTCCCAGTCGACCGCGGTCAGGCCGCGGGCCGCGCCGTGGGCCAGGTCGACGGCGACGGGGCGCTCCTCGACCCGGTTCGCACCCTCCGGGGCCAGCGCCCAGGCCATGGCCAGCGCGTCGGCCGAGTGCCAGAGCTCACCGCGCCGCTGCGCGGCCCAGCGCCGGGTATGGGTGGAAATCCCGTCGTAGAACCGCGCCCGCGGCGAGTCCGCCGCGACCCAGGCATCGATCGCTGCGTGGGCGAAACCATGGCGCATCGTCGCTTCCCAGTCGGCGAGGTCGAAGCGCGGGAAACCGGTGAACACCACGTGCGCGGCTTCCGGGTCGAAATAGACGTTGAATTCGGCCACCGCGGTGATATTGCCGTGGCCGGTGACCGCACCGCCCATGACCACGAAGCGGCCGACGCGCTCCGGCAGGCTCGGATCGAGCTTCAAGGCCAGCGCGATGTTGGTCAGCGGCCCCAGGGCCACCAGCAGCAGCTTGCCCGCGTGTTCGTGCGAGAGCCGCAACAGCGCCAGTGCCGCGTGTTCGGCGTCCGCCGCGCGCGCGGCCGGCGCATGGCCGACATCGCCGAAACCGTCGTTGCCGTGCACGTTGGCCGCATCCGGCGCGGCATGCAGCAGGGGCGCGGGACAGCCCGCGAACACCGGCACGTCATCGCGGCCCGCGACTTCGCACAGCTTCAGCGCGTTGCGCACGGTGTGCTCGAGCCCCACGTTTCCCGCGGCGATGCCGAGCCCGACGACATCGTGCGCGGGCGAATCGAACGCCATGAGGATCGCCAGCGCGTCGTCCACGCCGGGATCGGTGTCGATGTAGAGCGGGATGCGATCAGTCATTCGCTGGACTCACGGATTCGGTCGAAAAAAGGGCTGTGGGCTTTCGGTTGCCGGTGTCGGGATGGCTTCCGCGGGGAGCGCGATGGCTCACGCCGCAGCATATCGCGCGGCCGCCCCCACCCACCGCGCGATGATCCGGTCCGCGAGTTCCGGCGCATCGGCCAGCAGCCGTTCGGCGATCGCGCGCACCTGCGGCAGCAGGTCGGCATCGCGGGCGAGGTCGGCGACGCGGAACGCGGCGAGGCCGGTCTGGCGCGTGCCGAGCAGTTCGCCCGGCCCGCGCAGTTGCAGGTCCTTTTCCGCGATGCGGAATCCGTCGCTGGTTTCGCGCAGGGTTTCCAGCCTTTGCCGTGCCATCGCCGACAGCGGCGGCTGGTACAGCAGCACGCAGCTCGAGCGTTCGCTGCCGCGCCCCACCCGCCCGCGCAGCTGGTGCAGTTGCGCGAGGCCGAGGCGTTCGGCGTTCTCGACGATCATCAGCGACGCGTTCGGCACGTCGACGCCGACCTCGATCACGGTGGTCGCGACCAGCAGCTGGATTTCGCCCTGCTTGAACGCGCGCATCACGACCTGCTTGTCGCCCGGCTTCATGCGTCCGTGCACCAGGCCCACGCGCAATTCGGGCAACGCGGCGACCAGGTATTCGTACGTGCCCTGCGCGGCCTGCGCCACCACTTCATCGGAATCGTCGATGACGGTGCAGACCCAGTACGCCTGCCGGCCCTCGGCGCACGCGGCGCGGATGCGCTCGACCAGTTCCGGACGGCGCTCGCCGCTGAGCGCCACGGTCTGCACCGGCGTACGCCCCGGCGGCAGTTCGTCGATGGAGGACACGTCGAGGTCGGCGTAGGCGCTCATCGCCAGCGTGCGCGGGATCGGCGTGGCGGTCATGACGAGCTGGTGCGGAACCCGATTCCCGGCGCCGCCCTTGTCGCGCAGCGCGAGGCGCTGGTGCACGCCGAACCGATGCTGCTCGTCGACGATCGCGAGCGCGAGGTCGTGGAACGCCACGCCTTCCTGCATCAGCGCGTGCGTCCCGACCAGCAGCTGCGCGGCGCCCGACGCGGCGTCCGCGAGCACCTGCGCGCGCGCCTTGCCGCCGACCTTGCCGGCGAGCCAGCCGACGTTCACGCCCAGCGGTTGCAGCCACGACTTCAGGTTCGCGAGGTGCTGCTCGGCGAGCAGTTCGGTCGGCGCCATCAGCGCGGCCTGGCGCCCGCATTCGATCGCCTGCAGCGCGGCCAGCGCCGCGACCACGGTCTTGCCGCTGCCGACGTCGCCCTGCACCAGGCGCAGCATCGGGTGCGGTCGCGCGAGGTCCTCGCGCACCTCGGCGAACACGCGTTGCTGCGCGGCGGTCAGGGCGAACGGCAGCGACGCGCGCAGGCCTTCCGCCAGCGCTCCCCGCGCGTCGAGCGCGGGCGAAGCGCGTCGCTGCATCGCGATGCGACGGCGACGCAGGCTGAGCTGGTGCGCGAGCAGTTCCTCCAGCGCCAGCCGCCGCTGCGCGGGATGCGTCCCGGCGTGCAGCGCGGGAACGTCGGCATCGCGCGGCGGGCGATGCAGCGTCAGCAGCGATTCGCGCAGGCCCGGCAGTCCGAAGCCTTCGAGCAGCTCGCGCGGAAGCAGTTCCAGCGCCGCCGCATCGGGCAGGCGGTCCAGGGCGAAGCCGACCAGCTTGCGCAGGGTCGCCGGCCCGATGCCTTCCACCGGCGGATAGACCGGATCCAGCGCATCGCCCAGCGGAGGTTCGTCGGCGTCGAGCACGCGGTAACTCGGGTGCACCATCTCCAGTCCGTGCGTCCCCGGCCGCGGCGTTCCGAAGCAGCGCACGACCGCGCCCGGTGCGAACTGCGCGACCTGCTGCGCACGGAAATGGAAGAAGCGCAGCACCAGGGTGGAACGCGAGTCGTCGCCGATCGCCACGCGCAGGCGCGGGCGGTAGCGGAAGCCGCGTTCGACCGCTTCGACCCTGCCCTGCACCTGCGCGGCGACGCCGGGCTGCAACGCCCGGATCGGCGTCAGCGCGGTGCGGTCCTCGTAGCCGCGAGGCAGCCACAGCCACAGGTCCTGCAGCGATTCCAGGCCGCGCGCGGCGAATTTTTCCGCGACGCGCGGACCGATGCCGGGCAAGGCGGCGAGCGGCTGCTGGTTGAAGTCGACGGCGACGCCGCCGGAACGCTTGGGCATGGGCCAAGCATGACCGGAATGCGGGCGTGGCGGAACCGCGAGGCGTGCACCGGCCGGCGATGCACGGCAACCGCGCGTCCGCTCAGACGGCCGGGCCACGCCGAGCCGGCGTCGCGAGCGCTCAGCGCAACACCATCACCGCATCGACCTCGAAGGTCGCGCCCTTCGGCAGTGCCGAGACTTCGACGGTGGAACGCGCCGGATACGGACTCTCGAAGTATTCGGCCATCACCGCGTTGACCTCGCCGAACTGGCCGAGGTCGACGAGGTACAGGCACACGCGCACGACGTGGTCGAGGGAACCACCGGCGGCCTCGCACACGGCCTTGAGGTTGTCGAACGCGCGCCGCGCCTGGGTCGCGATGTCGCCTTCGACGAGCGATCCGCTGGCCGGGTCGAGCGGGATCTGCCCGGACAGGTACACGGTGTCGCCGGCGCGCACGGCCTGCGAGTACGGGCCGATGGCGGCGGGCGCGCGGTCGGTATGGACGGGATTGCGTGGCATGGCGGGGTCCGGTTGCTGGATGCTGGTCGCGAGATTGTCGCCCAACCCCGGCCTGGACCGCCGCGAACGGCTACCGGCGGGCCGATCTACAGGCGCTGGACGCCGTGGACGACCGCCAGCCGCCGCACGCGGCGAATGACCTCCGCGAGGTGCTTGCGGTCGCTGACCTCGATCGCGAAACGGATCGCCGCGATGCGCGCATCGCGTTCCATGTAGTCGACCCGATCGATGTTCGATTCGGCCTGCGCGATCGCGGCCGCGACCTGGGCGAGCACGCCCGGGTGGTTGTTGACCTCGACCCGCAATTGCGCCTGGAAGTAGCCCTCGACGTTGCGGTCCCAGCCGATCTGGACCCAACGCTCGGGCGACTTGCGGTAGTCGGCGACGTTCGGGCAATCCATCCGGTGCACGACGATGCCCTTGCCCGCGGTGTGGAACCCCATGATCTCGTCGCCCGGGATCGGCGTGCAGCAATTGGCGAAACTGATGACGCCGCGTTCGGCGCCCGTGATCAGGATCTTCTCCCCGGCGCGGGGCGGCGGCGCGAGCAGGTCGGCGGTGTCGGGTTCCGTGCGCGCCAGCGATTGCGCGACCTGCGCCGGCATGCGGTTGCCGAGGCCGATGTCGTGCAGCAGCGCCTCGAGCCGCGGATAGCGGTGTTCGGCGAGGTACCCGTCCAGGCGCGGCGCCGGCAGGCGATCCAGCGAGGTGCCGATCCCTTCCAGCGCGCGATCGAGCATGCGGTGGCCGAGTTCGACCGCGTCCTCGTGCTGCAACTGCTTCAACTGGTGGCGGATCGCGGTGCGCGCCTTGCTCGTCGCGACGAATTCCAGCCACTGCGGCTTCGGCGCCGCGGACGGCGCGGTGATGACCTCCACGCGCTGGCCGCTGGCGAGCTTGGTGCGCAGCGGCACCAGCTTCTTGTCCACGCGCGCGGCGACAGCGTGGTTGCCGACGTCGGTGTGGACGGCGTAGGCGAAGTCGAGCGCGGTCGAATTGCGCGGCAACGACATGATGTCGCCCTTGGGCGTGAACAGGTAGACCTCGTCCGGGAACAGGTCGACCTTCACGTTCTCGAGGAATTCCAGCGACGACCCGGCCGAGCGCTGCGATTCGATCAGGTTGGCGATCCACGCATGCGCGCGCGCCTGCGCGCTGGTCGCGGTGCCGCCGTCGTGCTTGTAGGCCCAGTGCGCGGCGATGCCGCGTTCGGCGATCAGGTCCATGTCCGCGGTCCGGATCTGCACTTCGATCGGCGAACCGTAGGGGCCGAACAGCACCGTGTGCAGCGACTGGTAGCCGTTGGCCTTGGGGATCGCGATGAAATCGCGGAAACGGCCGTCGAGCGGCTTGAAGGCCGCATGCACCACGCCCAGCGCGTGGTAGCACTCCGCGACCGAATCGACGACGACGCGGAATCCGAAGACGTCCATCACCTGGTCGAAGCTCTTGCCTTCGCTGCGCATCTTCGAATAGATGCTCCACGGCGACTTGATCCGGCTCACCAGACGGTAGTGCAGGCCTTCCTTGGTCAGCCTTTGCGCGAGCTGCGCCTCGATCTTGGCCAGCGCCTCGCGCCGCACCAGCGGCTCGGTGCGGATGCGCCGCTCCAGCACCCGGTGGCGCAGCGGGTGCAGCGCCTTGAAGCCCAGGTCCTGCAGCTCCGCCTTGATCAGGTTCATGCCCAGCCGCTGCGCGATCGGCGCGTGGATCTCCAGCGTCTCGCGCGCGATCCGTGTGCGCGCTTCCGGCGACTGCGCGCCGAGCGTGCGCATGTTGTGCAGGCGGTCGGCGAGCTTGATCAGGATCACGCGCAGGTCGCGCGCCATCGCCAGCAGCATCTTGCGGAAACTCTCGGCCGCGGCCTCCTGGCGGTCGGCGAAATGCAGCTTGTCGAGCTTGGTGACGCCTTCGACCAGGGCGGCCACGGTTTCGCCGAACTCGCTGGCGATGGACTCCCGCGACAGCGGCGTGTCCTCAATGGTGTCGTGCAGGATCGCCGCGACCAGGGTTTCCACGTCCAGCCCCTGCTCGGCCAGCACCTTCGCGACCGCGACCGGATGGGTGATGTAGGGCTCGCCGGACTTGCGCACCTGCCCGACGTGCGCGGCGGCGCCGACCGCCCAGGCCCGGCGCAACTGCTGGCGCTGTTCCGCGGTGAGGTAATCGGCGGCGGATTCGAGCGCGGCGACATAGTCGGGCACCGGATCCTCCGGTACCGCGGCGGGCTGCATGCGATGGTCGACGGGCGCCGGTTCGCTCATGCCCCGAGCCTAAGGCAAAAAGCCGGGATTTGGGATTTGGGATTCGAGATTCGGGATTCGGGATTCGCAAAAACAGAAACCCCGCCAGGCGGGGTTTCAGGAACTCGGCAGGCACGGATCGGCGGTTACTAACCCCGAATGCCCGATCACGCCGCTTTTGACAGCCGAATGGCCGGTAATCCCGGCTCTTAATCGTCGCCCTTCATGTCGTCGTCGCCGGCGACCACTTCGGCCGCGGCCCATTCCAGCGCCTCGCGCTCCTTGCGCTCGCGCTCGGACTTGTCGACCGCGTCGATGTAGTCCTGGTCGATCGCGCTGGCCGCGATCTCGCGCAGGGCGAGCACGGTCGGCTTGTCGTTGGATTCGCTGTTGTCGATCTGGGGGTCGACGCCGTTGGCCAGCTGGCGCGCGCGCTTGGCGGCCATCATCACGAGTTCGAAGCGGTTGTCGACCACTTCCAGGCAATCTTCAACGGTAATGCGGGCCATAGATCTCCCGGCGGCCGGTCGGGCCGTCGACTCTGCAGACAGGGGGAGGCGGATGATAGGGATTCCGCCCGGCTGGCGCAAGCACGGCCTTGTGGAATCAACGACTTACCTGTCCTTCCCGCTCCCGGGACCGACTCCGGGCGCAATCCGTGGCGCTCTGTCCGATCCGTTCGCGGCCAAAGCCGTCCCTACGGCGATTGCGACAGCAGGTCTTCGATCAGGGCCGCATGCCGCGCCTGCTGCACCCTGCGGCGCGCGCGGCTGGCGGCGACGATCGCGCAGGCTTCGTCCACCGCATCGTCGAACACCTCGTTCACCACCACGTAGTCGAACTCGTCGTAGTGGCTCATCTCCTCGCGCGCGGCGGCGAGGCGCCGGGCGATGACGTCCTCCGAATCCTGCCCGCGCGAGCGCATGCGCTGCTCCAGCGTCCCGCGCGACGGCGGCAGGATGAAGATGCCGATCGCGTCCGCGACCTGCATGCGCACCTGGCGCGCGCCCTGCCAGTCGATTTCCAGCACCACGTCCTTGCCGGCGGCGAGTTGCGGCAGCACCGATTGCCGCGCGGTGCCCTTCCAGTCGCCGTGCACCAGCGCGTGCTCGAAGAAATCCCCGGCGGCGACCATCGCCTTGAACTCGTCGGCGGAAATGAAGTGGTAGTGCTCGGCATGGCGCTCGCCCGGGCGCGGCTGGCGCGACGTGAACGAGATGGACAGGCACAGGCGCGGATCGCGCGCCAGTACAGCGTTGACGATGCTCGACTTCCCCGCTCCCGAGGGCGCGGCGACGATGAAAAGCGTTCCGGGTGTCGGGGAGACAGTCATGGCCGGGCTTTCGGAGAGGCCGCCGCAGTGTATCGGCAGCGGCCGGATCGCGCTTGCCACGGATGCACGCGATGCCGCGCCGCATCATGACTCCGGTCGCCCGGAGGTCCAGCATCCCGCCAGGGCTCACCAGGGGAAAGGCATGACGCGCTTCCTGCGCCGCGGCGATGCGTGCCTGGTCGGGTTGTTGTTCGCGATCGGCCATGCGGAAGCGGCACCGTCGAGCATTCCGAACGTGGTGTATTCCTTCTGTGCACCTGGCAGCCTCGGATGCTCGCTCGGCGACCAGGCGATCGGTTGGCTGCCGGCCAGCGTTGCGTCGGGGCCCGATGGTGCGTTCTATGGCATCACGCTGGGAAACGATCGCCCCGATTCCTCCGGAAGCCTGTTTCGAGTCGACCTCACCGACCGCACCGCGAGCGCCCTGTTCCAGTTCCCTTCCGCATACATACCGAGCACATGGGTGAAGTTCGATGTCGACGGTTCCGTCTGGGGCGGCTTCCGACGTGATCCCACCGGCATCGACACCGAAGGGTTCTACCGGATTTCGCCGGCAGGAGAATTCACGATCACGCGCCAGAGGAAATATTCGGGCCTCGCCTGCAACAAGCCGATAGAGGACAGGTTCGGCGTCCTGTACGGCGTCGCGACCGATGGCTACTACGGGGCGATCCCGAATTTCGCTTACGCGATATTCCCGAACGGAGCCTTGAAGGTCCTGCACCGGTTCGAGGACGGCGAGCGCTTCGATTGCCCGGACTTCGAACCGGTCCTTGCCGTCGATGGCAACCTGTACGGCATCATCTGGAACCGGAGGGTCTCCCCAGTCGCGAGCGCCGTGTTCCGCCTCGGCCGCGATGGCACGTACGTGATCGCCCACGCATTCGATCGCGACAGCGACGGCAGTCCGATCACGCCCCTCACTGTCGGTTCCGACGGGGCGCTGTACGGCGTGTCGGAGCTGGCGCTGACGGGCGCCAATGACGTGCACAGGCTTTACCGCCTCTCGCTGGATGGACAGTTCACCAACCTGGGGACGATCAGTCCGGATTTCTTCTTCCGGATACAGAAATTGACGCTGATGCCTGACGGCGCCCTGTACGGGACGGGCAAGGGCAGCGATTCCGGAACCGTCGATATCCTTTTCCGCTTCTACCCCACCGGCGAATACGCCCAGCTCTACGTCGATCGCCGGGTCGGCACGGGTTCGCTCGATACCCCATTGATCCGCGGTGCCGACGACGCACTGTACGGAGCCAACACCGAAGGCGGACGCAACCTCGCGGGCGCGCTCTTCCGCTACGTTCCTGCAGCGACGCCTGCCGTACCGAAGCCCGCGCGCTGACCTCGCCCGGCGCGGTTCGCGGCACTGCTTCGCGTCACTCGATGTTCTGCACCTGTTCGCGGATCTGGTCGATCAGCACCTTCAGTTCCACCGCCGCATTGCTGGTGCGCACGTCGACCGACTTGCTGCCGAGCGTGTTCGCCTCGCGGTTGAATTCCTGCAGCAGGAAATCCAGGCGCCGGCCCACCGGCTCCTTCTGCTTCAGCACCCGCCGCAGTTCGTCGAGGTGGCTGTCGAGGCGGTCGAGCTCCTCGTCCACGTCGAGCTTCTGCAGCCAGATCACCAGTTCCTGCTCCAGGCGCCCGGGTTCGAGCGCGGAACCGAGTTCGGCCAGCCGCGCCTGCAGCTTCTGGCGCTGCCCGGCGCGGATCTGCGGCACCAGCGTGCGCACTTCGGCCGCGATCCCCGCGATCGCATCGGCGCGTTCGGTGATGACGGCGGCGAGCTTGGCGCCCTCGCGCTCGCGCGCGGCCACGAAATCGTCGAGCACCGCGTCCAGCAACGAGAGCGCGGCGGCATGCAGCGCGTCGGCGTCGACCGCATGGCCCTGCATCACGCCGGGCAATTGCAGCAGTTGCGCGAAATCCACGCGCATCCCCGGGAAGCGTCCGTCGATTCGCCGCGCGAGGTCGCCGAGGCGTTCCACCACCGCATCGTCGACCTGCAGGGCGTCGCCGCTGGTCGCGGTGCGCAGGCGCATCGCCAGGTCGAGCTTGCCGCGCGACAGCCTCGATGCGATGCGCTCGCGCAGCGCCGGTTCGGCCGCGCGCAGTTCGTCCGGGAGGCGCATGCCGACTTCGAGGAAGCGATGGTTCACCGCGCGCAGTTCGCAACCGAGCGTGCCTGATTCCAGGTTGCGCTCTGCGGAAGCGAAGGCGGTCATGCTGCGGATCGGCATGCGATTCGGCCGGGACTTCGGGAGTCGAATGGTAATCTAGCGCGCCGTTCCCCGACCGGATCCCCGAATGTCCCTCGTCCGTCCCAGCGGCCGCGCGCCCGACCAGATGCGCAGCGTGTCCATCGACCGCGGCTTCACCCGGCACGCCGAGGGCTCGGTGCTGGTCGCGTTCGGCGACACCCGCGTGCTGTGCACCGCGAGCGTCGAGAACCGCGTTCCGGCGTTCCTGCGCGGCAAGGGCGAAGGCTGGGTCACCGCCGAATACGGCATGCTGCCGCGCGCCACCCATACCCGCGGTGATCGCGAGGCCGCGCGCGGCAGGCAGGGCGGGCGCACCCTGGAAATCCAGCGCCTGATCGGTCGCTCGCTGCGCGCCTGCGTGGACCGGGCTGCCCTGGGCGAACGCACCATCACCCTCGACTGCGACGTGCTGCAGGCCGATGGCGGCACGCGCACCGCGGCGATCACCGGCGCCTATGTCGCCTTGGTGGACGCGATGCGCTGGTTGCAGTCCAAGCGCGACATCGCCCGGGATCCGGTCGTGGGCGCGGTCGCGGCCGTGTCGGTCGGCGTGTATCGCGGGGTGCCGGTCCTCGACCTCGATTACGCCGAGGACAGCGACTGCGATACCGACATGAACGTGGTCATGAACGACGGCGGCGGCTTCATCGAACTGCAGGGCACGGCCGAGGGCCATGCCTTCCGCCGCGACGAGCTCGATGCGCTGCTGGCGCTTGCGGGAAAGGGCACGAACGAACTGTTCGCGGCGCAACAGGCGGCGCTCGCCGGATGAGCCCGCGCGTCGCGATGGTCGCGCTGGTCGTGCGCGACTATGACGAGGCCATCGCCTGGTATCGCGACGCCATCGGATTCGAATTGCTGGAAGACGAGGACCGCGGCGACGGCAAGCGCTGGGTCCGGATCGGGCAGTCGGGCGATGCGGGCTTCAGCCTGCTGCTCGCGCGGGCGGCCACGCCTCGCCAGGAGCACGCGATCGGCGAGCAACATGGCGGGCGCGTCGGCTTCTTCCTGCAGAGCGACGATTTCGCGCGCGACCATGCGCGCCTCGCAGCCGCTGGCGCGCGATTCGAGGAGGCGCCGCGCGAGGAGGATTACGGAACCGTCGTCGTGTTCCGCGACCTGTACGGCAACCGCTGGGACCTGATCGGTCCGCGCGCATGAAACTGGTGCTGGCCTCCTCCAACGCCGGCAAGCTGGCCGAACTGCGCGAACTGCTCGGCGACGGTTTCGACGTCCGCGCGCAATCGGAGTTCGGGGTCGCGGATGCGGACGAAACCGGGCTTTCGTTCATCGAGAACGCGATCCTCAAGGCCCGGCGCGCGTCGCGCGCGAGCGGACTGCCAGCGCTGGGCGACGACTCCGGGCTGTGCGTCGACGCGCTGCACGGCGCGCCCGGCCTGTATTCGGCCCGCTACGCCGGCACCCATGGCGACAGCGAGGCGAACATCGACAAGCTGCTGCGGGAACTCGAGGGCGTCGCCGACGCGGAGCGCGGCGCGCGCTTCGTCTGCGTGATGGCGTTGGTGCGCGATCCCGCCGATCCGCAGCCGCTGGTCGCCGAAGGCGTCTGGGAAGGCCGGGTCCTGCGCGAGCGCCGCGGCGCGAACGGCTTCGGCTACGACCCGGTGTTCCTTGACCCCGCGGAGGGCGTCTCGGCCGCGCAACTCGACCCGGCGACCAAGAACGCGACCAGCCATCGCGGGCGTGCGCTGGCGCTCCTCCGCGAGCGGATGGCCGCGTTGCGCTGACATGCTGTCCACGCCTCCGCTCTCGTTGTACGTGCACCTGCCGTGGTGCGTGCGCAAGTGCCCGTACTGCGACTTCAACTCGCACGAGGGCAAGGGCGAATTGCCGTTCGAGGCCTACGTCGACGCGCTTGTCGCCGACCTCGACCACGACCTGCCGCTGGCGTGGGGCCGCACCGTGCAGACGGTGTTCTTCGGCGGAGGCACGCCTTCGCTGTTCGCCCCCGAAAGCATCGACCGCTTCCTGCAGCAGGCGAGCGCGCGCCTGCGCTTCGCGCCGAACGCGGAAATCACCCTCGAAACCAATCCCGGCACGGTCGAACACGGGCCGTTCGGCGGATACCGCAAGGCCGGCGTGAACCGGCTCAGCTTCGGCGTGCAGAGCTTCGACGACGGATGCCTGCGGCGCCTGGGCCGCATCCATTCCAGCGGCGACGCGGAACGCGCGGTGAAGGCAGCGCAGGACGCCGGCTTCGACAACTTCAACCTCGACCTGATGTACGCATTGCCGCAGCAGACGCTGGCGATGGCCGAACGCGACGTCGAACGCGCGCTCGAACTGCAGCCCGCGCACATCAGCCACTACCAGCTCACGCTCGAGCCGAACACCCTGTTCGCGGCCAGGCCGCCGTCCGGGATCCCGGACATCGACGCCGCCTGGGACATGCAGGAAGCCTGCCAGGCGCTGCTGGCCGGCGCCGGCTTCGGCCAGTACGAAGTCAGTGCGTGGGCCAGGCCCGGGCGACAGTGCGCCCACAACCTCAACTATTGGCAGTTCGGCGATTACCTCGGGATCGGCGCCGGCGCCCACGCCAAGCTGACCCTGGGCGCGGAGCAGAAGGTCCTGCGCCGCTGGAAGCTCAAGCACCCGGCCGAGTACCTGGCCCGCGCAGGCGGCGCGGCCGCGATCGGCGGCGACGATGTCCTGGATCCGTCGCGCCTGCCGTTCGACTTCATGCTGAATGCGTTGCGGCTCAACGCGGGCGTGCCGATGGCGATGTTCGAGGCACGCACCGGGTTGCCGCGCGCATCCATCGCGGGGAGACTCGCGGTGGCGAGGGAACGCGGATGGATCGAGCCGGGCGAAGAGCGCCTGCAGCCCACCGAACTGGGCCTGCGCTTCGCCAACGACGCGATCGCGCTGTTCCTCGAGGACGAGTGACCCGGGCGACCGCAGGATGCGCCCCCGCGCCCGGGTTGTGTCAGTATCCCGCCCACTCCCGGCACGCGAAGGCGAATGACCCCAGCCAGTCCATCCCCGGGTGCACAGGTGCCGCAGCGACTGGCATCGGTCGCCATGCCGCGGCGCGTCCGCGTCATCCTCGACCACGTCATGGACGTGGCCTCCGATGAGCTCGAGCGGCAATTGCAATCGATGCTCTCCGAGCTGGAACAGCAGTTGTTCCGGCTCGCCGACCACGCGCGCAACCCCGGCATCGAATCCGAATACCTGCACACGCTGCGGACCCTGCGGCTGAACCGTTCCGACCTGGTGCCGCGCTTCATGATCGGGCTGGAGAGCAGCCTCGCCAGCCTCGGCCAGTCGGTCCCGTCGATCCAGCCCGCGATCGCCGCATGGACCGCCGGCGGCCACAACCTGTCGCTGATCGACGACGCGGAGATGGACGAAACCACGGTGCTGCGCGACATCGCGTCGCGCCACAGTTCGCGCGCGAGCCTGCCGTTGCACCTGCTGGGGCAACGCTTCGGCGTGCTCTCCGCCGCGCCCGCGCTGGACGTCGAACGCCTGCCCTGCGGGCCGCACTCGCTGTGCGCGATCCTGCGCGACGCCGCGGAAACGCTGCAATTGCCGCTCGACGCGCGGCTGCTGCTGTACCGCACCTTCGACCGCCAGGTGATGGCCGACTACGGCCGCCTGGTGGAAATGATCAACGCGACGATGGCCGCCGATGGACTGCTGCCCTCCCTGCGCTACGTGCCGACCCGGATGCGCACGCCGAGCTCGGTCGCGGCCTCGACCCAGGACAAGCGCGAACCGCAGCAGTACGAGCCGCAAAATCGCGCTTCCTTCCCGTCGCCGCCGCAATCGCAGTCGCCGTCGCAGGGTCCGGGTGGCGCTGGCGGCGACGTTGGCGGTGGACGTGGCGAGGCGCCCGACG